>Ga0189275_100158_pt1 | contig 84994 bp, 69 predicted proteins | sample N19A6minimetaG_FD_130329 | JGI IMG/M metagenome (GOLD analysis project Ga0189275, IMG submission 130329) | Marine microbial communities from the Costa Rica Dome - N19 A6 mini metaG | ecosystem: Environmental > Aquatic > Marine > Oceanic > Photic zone | place: Costa Rica: the Eastern Pacific...
CAGAAACTCCAAACCGGCTCACGCATAGGGAGCCGGCATGGACCGCCGAAAACTCCACACCGAAACCCTCAAAAGGAAAACCCCGCCGGAAATCCGACGGGGTTTGTCAGCGGTCTGGGGCGGCGCCTTTCGGTGCCGCCCTTTCGGGAAACGCAGTACTGTACGCGGGATGCTTACATCATGCCGCCCATACCGCCCATGCCGCCCATATCGGGCATCGCGGGACCGGACTTGTCGTTCGGCTTGTCCGCGACCATGGCTTCGGTGGTGATCAGCAGGCCGGCGATGGAAGCCGCATCCTGCAAGGCGTGGCGTACGACCTTCACCGGGTCGATGATGCCGGCCTTGACCAGGTCGCAGTAGACGCCGTTCTGCGCGTCAAAGCCGAGGTCGACGTCCTTGCTTTCCAGCAGCTTGCCCGCAACCACGGCGCCGTCGACACCGGCGTTTTCGGCGATCTGACGAACCGGAGCTTCCAGCGCACGGCGAATGATGGCAATGCCGACATTCTGGTCGTTGTTGGCGCCTTCAAGCTTGGCCAGCGCCTTCACGGCGTTGAGCAGGGCGGAACCGCCGCCCGGGACGATGCCTTCTTCGACGGCAGCGCGCGTGGCGTGCATGGCGTCGTCGACGCGGTCCTTGCGTTCCTTCACTTCGACTTCGGTCGCACCGCCGACGCGGATGACCGCAACACCGCCGGCGAGCTTCGCCAAACGTTCCTGCAGCTTTTCACGGTCGTAGTCGGAAGATGTCGCTTCGACCTGCGCCCGGATCTGTTCGCAACGGGCTTCGATGTCTTTCTTCTTGCCGGCGCCGTCGATGACGATCGTCTCATCCTTCGTGATGTCGACTTTCTTGGCGGTACCCAGCATGTCCATCGTGACGTTTTCGAGCTTGATGCCGAGGTCTTCGCTGATGACCTGACCGTTGGTCAGGATCGCGATGTCTTCCAGCATGGCTTTGCGACGATCGCCGAAACCGGGCGCCTTGACCGCGGCCAGCTTCAGGCCGCCGCGCAGTTTGTTGACCACCAGGGTCGCCAGCGCTTCGCCTTCAACGTCTTCCGCGATGATCAGCAGCGGACGGCTGCTCTGCACGACCTGTTCCAGGATCGGCAGCATCGCCTGCAGATTGCTGAGCTTCTTCTCGTGGATCAGGATATAGGGGTTTTCCAGTTCCGCCCGCATCTTCTCACTGTTCGTGACGAAGTAGGGGGAGAGGTAGCCGCGGTCGAACTGCATGCCTTCGACGACTTCCAGCTCGGTATGAAGCGACTTGGCTTCTTCGACCGTGATGACGCCTTCGTTGCCGACCTTCTGCATCGCCTCGGCGATCATGTCGCCGACTTCCTTGTCGCCATTGGCGGAAATCGTGCCGACCTGGGCGACTTCTTCGGAGGTCTTGATCTTCTTGGCGCGCTTGGCGAGGTCCTTGACGACAGCTTCGACCGCCAGGTCGATGCCGCGTTTCAGGTCCATCGGGTTCATTCCGGCGGCAACCGCCTTGGCGCCTTCGCGGACGATGGACTGGGCCAGGACCGTCGCGGTCGTGGTGCCGTCGCCGGCGATGTCGTTGGTTTTGCTCGCGACTTCGCGAACCATCTGGGCGCCCATGTTTTCGAACTTATCGCTCAGTTCGATTTCCTTGGCGACGCTGACGCCGTCCTTCGTGATGCGCGGCGCGCCGAAGGATTTGTCGATCACGACGTTACGGCCTTTCGGGCCCAGGGTGACTTTCACGGCATTGGCCAGAATGTCGACGCCTTTCAGCATCTTCGCGCGGGCGTCAGCCGAGAATTTTACGTCTTTAGCAGCCATTTCTGCTGTCTCCTCGAAATATACGTTTCTCTAAGTGTTTGGCAGGGTTGCGTGTCGAGGCGCCCGTTAGGCGGCCTTTTTCGCCTTCGCCGCCACTTCGAGAATGCCCATGATGTCGGACTCTTTCATGATCAGCAGGTCTTCACCGTCGATCTTCACTTCGGTGCCGGACCACTTTCCGAACAACACAAAGTCACCCGCCTTGACGTCGAGCGGGGTGACATCGCCTTTTTCGTTCCGGGAACCGGAACCGACCGCGACAACTTCACCCTGCATGGGCTTTTCCTTTGCGGAGTCGGGAATGATGATTCCACCCGCCGTCTTCTCGTCCTCATTGGTGCGACGAACCAGAACACGATCGTGCAAAGGTCTGAATTTCATTGAAATCCTCCTCAGTGAGACACTCATTGGTCTGTAAATAGGGGTATGAGCTGCGATTAGCACTCTCTTTCGACGAGTGCCAACAACACTCGCAACGGGATGTAGGGAATGGTGGGATTTTGTTCAAGGGGAAAGTGATGTGCGGAAGCTCGAAAACGGCGCTATTCGTGAAATAGGCGGCTTTCTTGCTGGAAAGCTCGACTTCGCGCGTGGCCCGACTTGACCGACCCCGATCCCGGACCACACATATGAAGCGTGACGACAAGGGACAAGATCGAATTGCTGAGTGTTTCGATACCTGATGACGACGACGCGCTGGAGCTTTATTCGGAAAAGCTCGTCGGTTTGTGCGCGGACGTCGCCAAACCGCGCCGGCTGGATCATCCGGATGGCACCGCTCATCTGCGCAGCAGGCTGTGCGGCAGTACGGTGACCATCGATGTCGCCCTGGATGGGGACAATCGGGTCGCCGACCTTGGTTTCGAGGTTAAAGCCTGTTCTTTGGGCTCCGCGGCGACCGCGATCTTGGCGCGACATGCGATCGGGGCGACGGCGGAGAGTTTGACCCAGGTTCGCGACGCGGTTCAGGCCATGCTGTCCGGGGCGGAGAGCATCGACTTGCCGGACGGATGGGATGAGATTGCCGTCCTGGCGCCGGCCCGCGATGTCCGCTCCCGCCACTCCGCCATCATGATTGTATTCGACGCGGCCAATCAGGCCATCGCCAAGGCTGTGGCCTGACCGGGTTCCTTCCTTTGGTTCACTCGGTGGTCGGCTGCATCCTGATGGCGCGGGGTGCTGCATCGGTGCTCTTTTCCTTGCCGTCCATCAAACGGCTGTCCGCCAGTTCGCCGGCACGTTCCAGTATGGGATAGGCGACGGAGGTCAGGTGGCTGTTGATCCGCTTCAGGTCACGCAGGACGTCCAGATGCAGGGAACTGGAAGCAATACTCTCCGGCCGCCCTTCACCGATCCGGGTGAAATGATTGTCGGTGAAGCGTTGTTCCACTTGGCGGATTTCCGATTTTTCCCGAATCAGTTTGCGGGCCAGATTTAGGTCGCCGGACATGAAGACCGACATGGCAAGATCCAGATTGGCGATGATGCGTTGGTGGAACTCTTCGATTTCCCGCGCGCCATCCGTTGAAAACAGCGTCTGGCCTTTGATCTTCTTGGCCGCCAGTTCCATCAGGTTCTTGTCGATGATGTCGCCGATATGTTCCAGATTGGTCGTAAAGCTCAGAATCTCGACGCAGCGCTTGCTTTCCGGCGCATCCATTTCCTGCTGCGACAGGCTGGTCAGGTAAAGCTTGATCGCTTCGTGCAGGCGGTCGACCAGGTCGTCGGACCGTTCCACCTCTTTCCGCAAGGTGTCGTCGTTGGTGACGAAGACCTGCAACGTCGATTCCAGCATTTCCCGAACTTCGTCGCCCATCCGCAATGTTTCCCGCGCCGCGCAGCTCAAGGCGACGGTGGGGGATTCCAGGGCACCGGAGTCCAGATATTTCGGGGCTTGCAGGTCATCGCGGTCGGGCCGTTCGGGAACCAGCCGGCGGACGAGCGGATCGACAAGTGACAGAAGCGGCAGGAAAGCCGCGGCGAGCGCCAGATTGAACAGCAAATGGAAATTGGCGACGGCGCGGACATGATCCCCACCCATCATGGCGACATAGGGCATGGCGTAAGGGATCAGCGGTAGGGCCGCCAACACGCCGCAACCGCGCATGAAAAGGTTGCCGGTGGTGACGCGGCGGCTTGCGACGGGGCTCTGCAACGTCATCACGAAGGCGGTGAAGGCGCCGCCCAGATTGGCGCCCAGGACCATCACGAACGCGGCCTGCGTGCTGATCACCTGCGATGCCGCGAATGTGGCGATCAGCAGCACGATCGCGACGCTTGAATGCGAGAACCAGGTGAGCAGGGCGACGACAAGGATCGCCAGGAGCGGTTCCGCGCTGAGCGGCTGCAGGAGAAGGGAGACGGTCTCGGTCTCCCGCAGGGGCGCGGAGGAAAGCACGATCTGCTTCAGAGCGAGCAGAACAAGCCCGAAACCGAGCGCGATGCGCCCCAAATTCTTATGCCGTGCCTTTTCGCTGGCCAGGAAGGTGAAAACGCCGAGCGCCAGGAACAGCGGGGAAATCCATTTAATGTCGAAGGAAAGCAGCTGAACGACGACGGTCGTGCCTACATCCGCGCCCAGAACGATGGCTAGCGCCGCGACGCCCGCGATCAGCCCTTGCCCGGCAAAGGAGGAAACGATCATGGCGGTCGCGGTCGAACTTTGAACCGCCGCCGCCGCGGCCAGGCCGGTCAGGAATCCGGTGACCCTGTTCTTGGCCGAAAGAGACAGTACACGGCGCAATTCCGCACCGAAGGACCGGGTCACCCCCGTCCGCATCATGCGGATTCCCCAGAGCAGCAGCGCAACGCTGCCGACAATATTTACAATCGTTTCCATAGAGACACCGAATAAAGGTCAAGCAATCGTAATAATACCCATGACTCAATGATTTGTCATCTGGGTGTAACAAAACTGTAACAAAACACTGTGATAGGACGGGAGGCGAAGGTGAAAACCGCACCGGCCTCTATTGTCGGGACGCCGTATGTGGTTCGACGATCCGTGCCAAGCCGTTTCAATCCGTGTGGCTGTGTTGTCTGGGGGAGAAATTGGAGCGGGTGAGGAGAATCGAACTCCCGTATGCAGCTTGGGAAGCTGCCGTTCTACCATTGAACTACACCCGCGTCCCCGGCGGAAGGAACCGCGCAGACACCGCTCTATATAGAATAGTTGTCCGCTGATCAATTCTGATTGCCGCGAACCTGCGGCCGGCGCCTCAAGAGGACGGTGCGGCGCTCTGCGGGGCTACGGTCTGGCTGCAGATCGCCTTCAAATCCGCCCAGTCTTGATCGCTGAGGGCCAGATTGTCGCCTGTCTTGGGGGCGTTCAGGACATAATCCATGCGGTCCTTGGTTGCCGGATGGGTCGCGAACAAGGCCGGTTGGTCGGCTTTGTTGCCGTGTCGCTGTAGCAAGGTCGCGAAGAAACCCGCGAAGGCGGTACTGTCCCAACCCGCCTTATTCATCAGGTCCAGCGCGATGACATCGGCGCGGTGTTCCATCTCGCGCGTGTTGGCGGCAATCAGCAGCTTCTGGCTGATCAGGTCGTCCATCTTGTTACCGATCTTTTCGCCGACCAGCAGGCGCAGCAGAATCGTGCCGCTGCCCCGTTCGACCAGGGCGCGGATCGGGTCGCGCGAAACGACGTGTCCCAGTTCATGGGCGATCACGCCGGCCAGCGCGTTGGGGTGATCGGTCATCTCGAACAATTTGGAGAAAATTAGGATGCGATCGCCCGGCATGGCCATGGCATTGGCGAAATCCGCCTCCATCACCGTGACGCGCAGGTTGATGTCGTCCGGCAGGCCTTTGTTCAAGCCCTCGAAGACCTTGCCAAGGGCGGCGAGACCCGGTGGATAGTTGCAGATACGGATGCCGTTCGGCATTTTTTCCGTTTCTATCAGCTTCCGCAGGATGTCCGCCTCGACTTTACGGCCCAGCGGGATTTCCGCGGACCGGGGCAGCCAGCGGATTGTCGCCTCCGCCGCCAAGGGCAGGACCACGGCGGTGACGAGCGCAATGAACCCGCCCAGCATGACGAACCACAGCAACAGCCGTTTCAGGACTTGTCCCTTCGTCCCGGTCGAGGCTGCCGGTCCTGTCTTGCCTGTCGAGGTCACATGCCCCCCTATACCGCTCGTTCCGCGGTTTCGCGGAACGGCAGAACCATCCCCTGCAACCCGGATAGGCTTCCTTCTTCGAATTCCAACCCCATGAAAGTAAGCGGGGCGACAGAGCCGGGAAGCTCCAGATTGGCGACTTTTTCTTCCCGAAAACCGAATGGCGCATAATAGCCGCGATCGCCGACGATAAGTACACCCCCGTAACCGGCCGCGCGGGTGCCTGCGATCCCGTGGGAGACCAGTGCCTTCCCGATGCCTTGCCCCCGCAGATTGGGCAGTACTGCCAGAGGGCCGAGCATGACACCTTGCCGGCCATTTGGCATCAGAACCGGCCAGAAGCGGATCGAGCCCAGCATGTCGCCGTCATTCGACAAGGCGACGTAGCACAGGCTGGTGGCAGGAGGGATGCCGTCACGGAACTGATAGACGGTGCGGGTTTTCCGCGCCGGTCCGAAAGCGGTGTCGACCAGGGATTCGATTGCGGCCGCGTGCTCCGCGGCCTCATCAGCAAGGGTGAAATTCATGACTGAAACTCCGGGTGCGGTCGTTTGACCGCGCTTTGAAACGCAATGGGATCGAGATGTCGTTCAGTCCCATGGGTGGGCACCGCACCGACGCAAGGCATAACGCCCGGCTCCATCGAACCGGGTCCTGCCTATCTTCGTCGTCGCAGGCACACCTGCATGCGCGTTTCTCCCGTTGTTTCCCCGACACGTTTTTCGGGGCACCGATTGGCAATAGGACAAAACGATCACGAGGTCAAAACTTGATGTAAAGAAATTGTGTCCATGGCGTGTGCGGTCGGGGGCACGCATCGGGCTGACAGGGCCGCACCGTGCCGGTATCGTTCCGGCGGAAATCCAGGTTCTGCTTAGCGTTGCGGAACCGACCCGACACAGAAAATCGAGGGAATTGATCATGCGACGCCTTTTGGCCGTCTTCGGAACTCTATCGATGCTTTTCTGCAGCCAGGCCGCGGCGCAGCAAACCGAACCGCAATGGCAGACGGTTTTGGACAAGGCGCGTGGCCAAGAGGTGTTCTGGAACGCCTGGGGCGGCGGCGATGTCTATAACAATTACATCGACTGGGTCGCCGGGCGGGTGGCCGAAGAATACGGTGTTACGCTGCGCCATGTGAAATTGGGCGACACCGCCGAAGCCGTCCGTAAAGTTTTGGCCGAACGGTCCGCCGGGCGGTCGACGGACGGGGCGGTCGACCTCATCTGGATCAATGGCGAGAACTTCAAAACCATGAAGGACAACGCCTTGCTGTATGGTCCGTTCACCGACAGGCTGCCGAATTTCAAGCTTGTGGATACCGACGAAAAGCCGACCACGGTGCTGGATTTCACCGTGCCGACGGACGGGCTGGAATCGCCCTGGGGCATGGCAAAGCTGGTTTTCGTATACGATATGGCGGTGTTAACGGAACCGCCGACGTCGATTGCCGCGATTCTGGAGCATGCCAAGGCGAATCCCGGCCGGATCACCTATCCCGCGCCGCCGGATTTCACGGGCACGACTTTTCTGAAACAGGCATTGTACGAATTGGTCGAAAACCCGGTCGATCTGTTGAGTCCGGCCGGTGATAATTTCGACACGGTCACCGCGCCTCTCTGGGACTATCTGGATGAGTTGTCGCCGCTGATGTGGCGGGAAGGCCGCGATTTTCCCAAGACCGGAACCGCGCAACGGCAGTTGTTGAGCGACGGAGCGGTGGATCTTTCCTACTCCTTCAATATCGGGGAAGCCTCCTCGGCGATTGCGGAAGGACTGCTGCCCGATACGGCGCGGACCTATGTGCTGGACGGGGGGACGATCGGAAACACGCATTTCGTCGCCATCCCGTTCAATGCGGCCCATAAGGAGGGCGCGATGGCTGTGGCGAATTTCTTGTTGTCGCCGGAGGCCCAGGCACGGAAAGCGCATCCCGACATCTGGGGCGAGCAAACCGTTCTATCGATGGACCGTTTGTCGGATGCCGACCGGGCCTTGTTCGACGATTTGCCCCGCGGGGTTGCAACCTTGAGCGAAGCGGATTTAGGCAAAACCCTGCCGGAACCGCATCCGAGTTGGATGGTCCGGATCGAAGAGGCCTGGTTGAAACGGTACGGCAGTTGACGCGGCGTCCGCGCAGCGTCGTTGGCGTGGAGGCATTCGCCCCTGCGTTTCCGATGAGGGAAAGGGCGCGGCCGTGAGGTTTCTGCCTGTTGCGCCCTGGGCCACTTTGGCCATCTTCCTGTTGCCGGTGATGGCCGGTCTGGCAGGGGCTTTCCTGCCGGCCTTCGGGTATCTGCCCGCGCTTGGGGGAACGGAAGCCTCGTTGGAACCGTGGATGCGTTTGTTCGACTATCCGGGCTTCGCGGGATCCCTCTGGATGAGCGTCTGGACAGGATTCACCGCAACCGCGATTTCCTTCGGCTTGGCCGTCGGGTTTGCGGCGGCGTGGCGGGGGACGCGCGTTTTCCAAGGCCTGCAGCGTCTTATCGCGCCCTTGTTGTCCGTGCCGCATGCCGCCGTCGCCTTGGGCATGCTTTTTCTGCTGGCGCCCAGCGGCTGGTTGCTGCGCGCGGGGTCCCCCTGGGCCACGGGTTTTGACCGGCCGCCGGATTGGGCGACGGCGCCCGACCCTTACGGTATCGTTTTCATCCTGGCGTTGGTGGTGAAGGAAACGCCTTTTCTCTTCCTGATGACGGTTGCGGCGTTGAACCAGGTCCGGGAACGGGAAATCGTGACCACTGCCCGGACATTGGGGTATGGACCGGCGACAGCTTGGTTGAAATGCGTCCTGCCATTGGTCTATCCGCAATTACGTCTGCCGGTTTATGCGGTTCTGGCATTTTCCCTCTCGGTCATCGATGTCGCCCTGGTTCTGGCGCCCGCGACGAATCCTCCGCTGGGCGTTTTGATCCTTCGCTGGTTCAACGACCCGGATTTGGGATACCAGTTCGTGGCCGCGGCAGGGGCCGTGGCGCAGTTGGCGGTCGTTGCCGCCGGTATAACGCTTTGGTGGGCTGGCGAACGCCTTGTCGGGTCCTTGGGCCGGCGATGGGCTTCCGCCGGGGACCGCGCCCTTCTGGACCGGCCCGTGGCGGCCTTTTCCTTGGCGGGGACGGGTATTCTATGGTTCCTCGGCGCGGGCAGCCTGCTGGGTATGGCGATTTGGTCGATGGCGCGCCAGTGGCGCTTTCCCGATGCCTTGCCCGGTGAATGGTCGCTGATGAACTGGATGCGGCGCGGGGAAACACTGATTGGATTGGGCGGCACGACCGTGACGGTTGGTCTGATCAGCGCGGGCATCGCGTTGGTCCTGGCCATTGCCTGCCTGGAACATGAAAAGCGGGATGGATTGAAGCCGACGGCGCGGGCCCTGTGGCTGCTTTATATCCCTTTACTCGTGCCGCAGGTCGCCTTCCTGTTCGGGGCGCAGGTGCTGCTGGTGGCGGCCGGGATCGACGGCGGCTGGACCGCGCTGATTTGGGCCCATCTGCTGTTCGTTCTGCCCTATGTGTTCCTGTCCCTGTCGGACCCGTTCCGGTCTCTGGACGAACGATACCGGACAACGGCTTTGTGTCTCGGTCTTCGGCCGTCTTCGGTTTTCTGGCGGGTGACCGTGCCTCTGCTACTGCGTCCGATCCTGGTTGCCTTCGCAGTCGGATTCGCGGTTAGCGTCAGCCAGTATCTGCCGACCGTCTTCGCGGGCGGCGGACGGTTGGAGACTTTGACGACAGAGGCGGTTTCGCTGGCGGGCGGCGGCGACCGACGTTTGATCGGCATGCTCGTTTTCGCCCAATCGGCGCTGCCTTTCCTGGCTTTCCTGCTGGCCGCGGCCGTGCCGGCCTGGGCGTTTCGAAACCGTGCCGGCCTGCGGGGGCTTACATGATCTGCGGGCGACAGGCCATGGGGACGCTGGAAATCGACGGGCTGACGGTCCGGATCGGGGAACGCGTTCTTGTCGAGAACCTGTCGGTTTCGATCCCGCCGGGTGAGATCGTGACCCTTATGGGCCCCAGCGGATCGGGCAAATCGACGATTTTGGCCCATATCTGCGGCACGCTGGATCGGCAATTCGAGGTATTGGGCGGAATTCGGTTGGCGGGAACGGATTTGGCAGTGCTGCGCCCCGAAGATCGCAAGGTGGGCATTCTGTTTCAGGAAGCGTTGCTCTTCCCGCATCTGAACGTCGGGGAAAACCTGGCTTTCGGTCTGCCGCCGGGGATTTCCCGGAACGAACGCCGCCAACGGGTCGAAGCGGCTTTGGCGGATGCGGAACTGGACGGGTTGGCGGATCGGGACCCGGCCACCCTTTCCGGTGGTCAGAAGGCGCGCGCAGCCCTGATGCGGACCCTGTTGGCCGAACCGCGCGCCTTGCTGCTGGACGAGCCGTTTTCGAGGCTTGATGCTGCGTTGCGGGATAAAATCCGGCAATTCGTGTTCGATCATGCCCGCAAGGCGGGGTTGCCGACACTGCTGGTGACTCACGATATCGAGGATGCCCGGTCCGCCGGTGGACCGATTGTCGAGGTGGAAGTTGCTGGACAAGCCAGCCAGCAATCATAATATCCCCGGATAACGACAAGGAGGATGCGCCGCTTGGATCGCGAACGCGCATGGAGCATCTGATGTACGAACAGGAAACCGATGGAATAAAGGTGTCGGTTGAGCCGATCTATCTGGAGGATCAGTCGCAACCCAGCGAAGACCACTACGTCTGGGCCTATCAGGTGACGATCGAAAACCGCAGCCCGCAGACCGTGCAGCTTCTGAACCGTCATTGGCGGATCACCGATGCGCAGGGCCGGACGGAAGAAGTGCGCGGCCCGGGTGTGGTCGGTGAGCAGCCCGTGCTGCGGCCGGGGGAGTCCTTCGAATATACCAGCGGCACACCGCTATCGACGCCGTCCGGCATTATGCTGGGCAGCTATGAAATGGAAGCGGAAGATGGCAGTGCTTTTGACGTCGCCATCCCCGCCTTTTCCCTGGACAGTCCGCACCAACCGATACAGTTGCATTAGCCGCAACGGGTTCGGCATCGGTCGGCGGAACGGCAAGAATGCCGCCGGCCCACAGGGGAGAGAAGAATGAGCATGCCCGTTCCGGCCAAAGGCCGTTAACCGGTGGATACGGCCGGTGACTGATTTTCGACCGATCTTCTTCGTTCTGGGCGTGTTGCTGTCGACCGTGGCGGTGGCGATGCTCGTGCCGGCCTTTGTGGACCTGGCCGTGAAGAACGAGGATTGGCAAGTCTTTGCGGTCGCCAGTGCACTGACCTTCTTTGTCGGAATGATGCTGGTTCTGACGTGCCGGGCGCGGTCAAGAACGCTCTCGGTGCGGCAAGCATTTGTCCTGACCACGCTCGTCTGGGTGGCTTTGCCGGCCTTTGCCGCCATTCCCTTTGCCTTTTCCAACCTGGACATGACCTATACGGATGCGTTCTTCGAATCCATGTCCGGGCTGACGACCACCGGTTCGACGGTGATCCTGGGGTTGGACCATGCACCCCCGGGCATCCTGTTGTGGCGGTCGCTGCTGCAATGGCTGGGCGGCGTTGGGATCGTCATGATGGCCGTCTCCGTCCTGCCGATGCTGCAGGTCGGCGGCATGCAGCTGTTCCGGATGGAATTCGCCGAGCGGATGGAAAAGGCGCTGCCGCGCGCGGCCCAGATCGCCGCTTGGATCGGCGGTATTTATCTTTTTCTGACCGTGTTATGCGGGGTTTTGTATTTCGTGGCCGGCATGGCCGGGTTCGAGGCCATCAATCACGCCATGACCACGGTTGCCACGGGCGGATATTCGACGCGGGATTCCTCGATCGGGTTCTATCAAAGTGCTTGGGTCGACATCATCGCGACGGTGTTCATGGTCGCGGGCTCCTTACCCTTCCTGCTTTATTTTCAGGCGATCCGCGGAAAGATCACGGACTTGTTCCGCGATTCCCAGGTTCAATGGTTCTTGTCGATCCTGGGTTTCAGTATTTTGGTGATGATCCTCTATCTTTGGCGCGTCGAAGAATGGGAATTCGGACGCGCGGTGAGACTGGCGCTGTTCAACATCACCTCGGTGATGACGGGAACGGGCTACGCAACCGACGACTTCGCCCTTTGGGGTGCCTTGGCAATGCCGATGTTCTTCATGTTGATGTTCATCGGCGGGTGCGCCGGGTCCACGACCTGCGGCATCAAGGTGTTTCGGTTCCAGGTTCTGTTGCAAACGGCGCGCATGCAGTTTCGGCGGCTTTTGCAGCCGCATGGGGTCTTCATCGCCTATTACAACGGGAAGCCCATTCCGGAGACGGTGGCGGAATCGGTGATGAGCTTCTTTTTCCTGTTCGTAACATTGTTCGTGCTGCTTGCCTTGGCGTTGGGCCTGATCGGGTTGGACTTCATCACCGCCACCAGCGGCGCCGCCACGGCAATCGCCAATGTGGGGCCAGGCTTGGGGCCGATCATCGGACCGGTAGGGAATTTTTCCACGCTGCCTGACATGGCAAAATGGGTATTGGCGTTCGGCATGTTGATCGGGCGGCTCGAAATCTTCACGGTGCTCATTCTGCTGTCACCGCGTTTCTGGAAAGTGTGATCATCATTTGGGGGTAAAGCCGACCATGGCCGAGACATACACGCCGATCGAAATGCTTGAAAAACTGGTGTCCTTCGACACCACCTCGGCATTTTCGAATATGGAACTTATCGATTTCGTCCGGGACTACCTTGCCCGGTACGGGGTCGAGGCGACGGTTCTGCCCAACGAGGACGGAACGAAGGCGAACCTGTTCGCGACGATCGGGCCGTCGAAGCCGGGCGGCGTTGCCTTGTCGGGTCATACCGACGTGGTGCCGGTCGTCGGTCAGCCTTGGGATACCGACCCTTTCGAACTGGTCGAAAAAGGCAGCCGCCTTTACGGCCGGGGCACCTGTGACATGAAGGCGTTTTCGGCCACGGCACTCGCCTTGGTGCCGGAAATGGTGGCGAAGCCGATGCAACGGCCGCTGCATTTCTGCCTGTCCTATGATGAGGAAGTCGGCTGCCTCGGCGCGCCGGGTATGATCGCCGAACTGGGCGCGGCACTGCCCAAGCCGGCGCTGGTTATCGTCGGTGAACCGACGGACATGAAGGTCGTCTCCGCCCATAAAGGGATGTGGTTCTTCCGCGTGACCGTCACCGGCAAGGAAGCGCATTCCAGTCAAACCCATCGCGGCGTCAGCGCCGTGATGAACGGGGCGCGCATGATCGCGAAGCTGGACGAAATGGGTAAACGGCTGCGCGACAACGCGGATATGTCGAGCCGCTTCCCACCGCCCTACACGACCATTCACGTGGGCACGGCGAATGGGGGGACGGCCGCGAATATCATCAGCCGCAAGTTTGAATTCGTCTGCGATATTCGAAACCTGCCGACGGACGACCCGGCCGCGCTGCAGCGGGAATTCGAGGATTGGTGCAAGGCGGAGATTTTGCCGGACATGCACGCGGTCGACCCGTCAACAGGGATCGAAATCGAAAACCTCACCACGGTTCCGGGCCTTCGGGAAGAGTTGGACTCGGAAGCCGAGGCATTCGTTCGCGCGATCACGGGTGACAATGATACGACCTACGTTCCTTACGGAACGGAAGCCGGCCAGTTCCAGGAAGCGGGCATGTCCGTCGTGGTCTGCGGACCGGGGTCGATCGATCAGGCGCACCAGCCGAACGAGTTTATCGAAATCGACCAGGTTCACCAATGCGAGGCGTTCCTGCGCAAGGTGATAAGCCGTTGCCAGGGGTGATAGACCAGGCTGGGGATCAGTCGTCCAGCCGCTTTTCATAAGTATTGTAAAGCGGCTGGAACCCCAGTGCGGGATAGGTGCCGGTTGCGTTGGGATTGCTGGCCAACCCCGTGACAAGAACGCGCTTCAGGCCCATTTCCCGGAAACGGCCGCAGGCTTCGTCGATCATTGCGCGGGACACGCCCTTACCGCGTTCGCTTTCGGCGACGTAGATGTCGGTGATGCAGCCGAATCCCCTTTGGTCTTCGACGACGAACTGTCCCGGTTCGATTTCCTCTATACCGACCAGGAAGCCGGCTGGTTCATCCGCGATCTCGCCGACCAGGATGAACCCACGGGAATAGCGGATATCCTCCTCGAGTGAACGCAGATGCGCGTCCGCCCCCGTCCGCGTCGTGTCCCGATCCGTCCGCATCGCATATTCATGGATATTGAGCGCGAGGAGGAAGTCGACGATCAGGTCTCGGTCGCTAGGCCTTGCATCGCGCACGGTTACGGTCATGCGGTCCGCCTTAAAACCATCACGCGGCTGAAAAAGGCACGGTCGACGGATTCCACCGCGAAACCGGCATCGGTAAACAATGCTTCCAGGTCGTCATCCAGGTAGTTCGTGTAATACGGCTCGTGGAAGGCCATTGGAAAGCGCTGCAACAAGGCGTCGTAGGGCGGATGGTCGCCTGTCTGTACGGAGTCGACGAAGACGAGCACGCCGCCCGGTTTCACGATGCGGGCAATCTCCTTGGCGACGGTGCGGCGAACTTTCTTCGGCAGTTCATGGAACAGATATACGCAGGTGGCGATCTCATAGGCGCCGTCCTCGGCCGGAACGTCTTCCGCATTGGCCTCCAGGAAGCGCGTTTCCGGATAGGCGGCGAGCGATCGTTGCGCCTTGTGCAAATACGGGCGGCTCAAGTCCAGCCCGGTTGCGGAAATTGTGGAATTGTTCCGTAACACTTCCCTCAGGAAACGCCCGGTGCCGCAGGCGATGTCGATCAATTCGACAGGGACGTCGCCGGGAAATTCCTCGACTACGCGCCGGATCGCGGGCAGGGCTTGCCGGCGCATGGCGTCCGCACCGCCGGTAAAAAGCACCTCGACCTGATGGTCATAGGCTTCCGCCGATTCATCAGAAAACCAGCCGTCGGTCTGATAGTGGAAGTTCTGCATATAATAGCGCGGATAGGCGCCCTTGGGCGTGTTGCTCAGGACTTCGCTGTTGTCGTCACGCCGGCGGCGCTGGGCGACTTTCGGCAAGTCCTGCAGAAAGGCGCGGGAATTCCTCAGAACCTTTCCGGGGCGCGGCACAAGGTCCGCCGGCGGCCGGTACAGACCCGCGCGGATGTTTTCCCAGTCCTGGCGGTACAGAGCGGACAGGTCCTTCAGGATGTATCCCCATCCCGGAATCCGGTCCGCCGGGGGCGGTCCTTTCGGCGGCGGGCTTAGACGGGCAGCCAAAACATATTGCCCGGCGAACCACGCCGTCCGTGCCGCATGGCTCAGTGCATAGGCCGGGGCCAATCCGGCCCGTCCCGATATGCCGTTCAGGTTCTGTCTGCCGCGCAGATTTTCAGCAAGCTGACGAAGCATCGTGCTCTCCTCCTTCAAAGGATGGTACGCACGCGCGCCGCATACAAGATCATATATGGGGCGTCAGGACACGAGCGCCTTCAGGAACCCCTTCACGGATCCTTCCATGCCGATCCACAAGGCGTCAGAGGTGAAAGCGTGGCCGATCGATACTTCGTCCAATTGCGGCAGCGCGGCCTTGAAAGCAGGCAGGTTCTCGGTCGTCAGATCGTGTCCGGCATTGATCTCAAGCCCTTCCGCCACGGCGGCGGCGGCGCTTTCGCTGTATTGCGCCAGGACTTCCTGTTCGGCGGGCGTGCCGAAGGCGTCCGCCCAGGGACCGGTATAGAGCTCAATACGATCGGCCCCCAAATTGGCGACCTGTCCCATGGCGCCCGGATCCGGGTTCATGAACAGCGACACGCGGCAGCCCATTGATTGCAATTCGCCGATGATGGGGCGCAGTCTTTCCGCTTCCGCGAAAACGTCCCAACCGTCGTCCGAAGTGGCGACATCGGGCGCATCCGGCACAAGCGTGGCCTGCGTCGGGCGCACATCGCGGCATAATTGCATGTAGTCCGGATAGGGGTTGCCCTCGATATTGTACTCGATACCGGGATGCGCTTTGACCAGTTCCGCCAGTTCATACACATCCGTCCGGCGAATATGCCGTTCGTCCGGGCGGGGATGAACCGTGATGCCGTGCGCGCCTGCCGCGATGACGGTCTCAGCCGCCTTCGTGACGCTGGGATAACCGACATGCCGCTGGTTCCGCAGCAGGGCGATCTTGTTCAGGTTTATGCTCAGATTGGTCATGATCGGTGATGATGGTTGTCCAAAATTGGACTTATTCATAGGCCGTCAAAAGGGTAAGTGACAGGGCCAATTGGGTTGTGCTCACCTGGACCATTAAGACTGCTTGGGTTTGCGTTTCTCCAACACGACCATCAGCCGGAAGGCCAGGATCGGGCCGATGAACGGCATCAATACCTGTTCCAGGCGGATCAAGCCTTCCGCTGCTTGCGCCGAAAGCAGGGACCATGACTTGAACCCGCCGGTCAGCGGATAGGCGAACAAGCTCAACCATTGCCGGTCGATCAGGGTGAAACCCGGAAAAGCTTCGGCGAAGGCGATCCGGTGTTCCTGGCGTTTGAACAGCAGGGTCGGAATGCCCTGGTTCGAGTCGAAGGGATCCTTCGTCGGGTCCGGCGTCGCCTCGATCTGCCCAAGCGGATCGGCCGACATGTCGACCGGTTCCTCGTGCAGATAATTGTAGAACAGCCAACTGACCGGCGTAATGCCGGGTTCGATCATCGCAAGGCGCCCGCCCGGCTTCAGCACGCGAAGCGCTTCCGCGAAGAAGACGCGCGGATGTTCGATATGATGCAGCACGTCCAGCATGGTGATGCCATCGAACGTATCGTCGGCGAAGGGCAGGGTTTGCGCGTCGGCGCAGACATCGACCCAGGGGGTCGGCAGGATATCTATCGTGGTTACATCCGCGTCCGGCTTCGCATCCCGCAGGTTGCCCGACCCGGAGCCGACTTCCAGATAACGCCCCTGATCGGGCAAGGCGTCCAGCATACGCCGGTGATAGTCGCCATAGACCGCCCGCAAGGCCGGTTTGCGTTCCCAGACGCGACGGTGTTCCGCCAGCCTTGGGTCAATCGCGGTCATCGGTCAGAAAGCTTTCAGCTTGCGCCAGGCGAAGACCACCATTTTCAGAAGCAGCCAGCCGTCGCGGAACCGGGAGATCTGCGGCGATCCATAGGTCCTGTCCGCATAGCGCACCGGGATTTCCACAATCTTCAGGTTCAGCTTGGCCGCGCCGAAAATCAGGTCGAAGTCCCCGAAGGGGTCGAAATCCCCGAAATAGGACCTGTTGGCGATCAGGTTTTCATAGTCCTTCTTCGTGATCACCTTCGTACCGCACAAAGTATCGGTGAAGCGTTGGTTCAGAAGGTAGGAAAAAATCAGGGCGAAAGTACGGTTTGCCCAATAGTTCAGGAACCGCATGGCGCCGTGTTCCATCGGGTAGACCAGGCGCGTCCCGTTGATGAACTCGCCCTTACCGCGTGCGATCGCATCGTAGTATTTTGGAATTTCCTCGGGCGGCATGGTCAGATCGGCGTCCAGGATCATCAGAACATCTCCGCGCGCTTCGTCGAAGCCTTTGCGCACGGCGTCTCCCTTGCCCTTGCCGGGTTGCTTGAAGACCTTGATATCCCATTCGTCCTTATAGGCATCGCGAACCCGCTCGCATTCCTCGTATGTCCCGTCTGAGGAATTGCCTTCGACATAGAGGATCTCAATATCGTCGGCGAAACGCGGCAGGCGTTTCACGGCGTTCTCGATATTGCCTTTCTCGTTGCGGCAGGGAACCAGTACCGTGGCGCTCAGGTTGCGCCGCTTCGCATGCCGCTCCGACCGCGCGACCAGATAGTGGCGCAGACACAGACGCCGAATGCCCGGCAGGGTGCCGATGAAACGGTTCAACGCGGTGCCGATTCCGAACAGGTGATGCGGCACCAACTGCCGCCATTCCTGCCGGATGACTTCGAAATCAGACAAATTCAGCAGATTGGCGATGTCTTGATGGCCAAGGTAGTTCACCTCGGGCTGCGGCATCCTCAAGCCCAACATTTCGATCAGTTTCAGGGCCGGTTCCCAAAGATGGGAGTAGTAGGAGACGACGAGCCGCGTATTGGCGTCACAAAAACGGTGCAGGGATTTGAAGGTCTCTTCGCAATCGTCCAAGTAACCGATCGTGTCGGAAAGCAGGATGAAGTCGAAGGTTCCCTTGATTTTCCGGTTGTTGGCGAGCGCTTCGATATCCGCCACATGGAAGGTCAAGTCCGGGTGCTTCGCCGAGGCGATTTCGATCATCTCTTCTGAAAAATCGACACCGACCCCGACGGAGGGTTTCAACCGCTCCAATGTCCGGCCCGTGCCGCAGCCCAATTCAAGGACGCGCGATCCTTCCGGGATTACGAATTTCAGATAGGCCAGATCGGCGTTGTGGAACGGACTGTTCCGGTCGATCCAATGATCACGGATCTTGGCTATGTCGTCGGCATAGTCGCGAATGGCGCGTTTGCGCGGCGAAAGCGTCATGCCGGTGGTACCGTTTGTCATGGTGTCGGGCCTGGGGATTGCGTTTGTGGCAACTCGTATCGCCTGCGGGCCATAAGCCAAAATACGCCGCCGGGCAAGCCTACGACCACCTGGACGAGGCCGAAGAGCACCGATAGCGCCAGGGCTTCCGGTTCGGAAACAGAGGCATAGGACAGGGCCAGCACCAGCACGCCCTCACGCAGGCCCCAACCGGCGATGGTCACCGGAACGGTCGCGATCAGGATTGCAACGGGCAGCACCGCCATGGTGACGCTGTAATCCACGTCGACGTCGATGCCGAGTGCGAGAACGTAGAACGAGGATAAGGCGAGGGCCTGGCCGACCAATGTCGCCAATCCGACCTTCACCAGCATGGCCGGGGTCAACAAGACCTCGCGGGCCTGCCTGGACATGTTCAGGAATTCCGCGACCACTTTCCACCGGCGGAGCGAGTGCGGCAGCGCATCGAGGATCAGGAAAAAGACAAACGCGCCCAAGGCGGCGGCCAACAGAAAGACGACGCCCCGTTGCATGACCGGATCGGTGATCAGGTGGAACATCGAGGGTAGAAACGCCGCGGCAATCATCACGATGCCAAGCAGACCGAAGGCTCTGTCCAGCAATACGCTGGAGGTTGCACGCGATAGACGAATGCCGCCGTCACGCGCCAGTCGAAAAATCCGGATGGCGTCGCCGCCAACCGAGGAAGGCAGGGCTTGATTGAAGAAAAGACCTTCCATCGTCCATCGGAAGAAACGGCGATATTGCGGTGATTCCCCTTTCATGTTCGACAGGAACCGCCAACGCAGCGCGATGATGAATTGCTGAACCGCGACCATGCCAATGGCAACCAGGATCGGTCCCGGATGTGCCGAGGAAACAAGCGCCAACGCCTGCCCAAGCTCGATTTCAAGGGCGAGATAGGAAAACAGGCCGAGAGTGACTCCGACTTTGATAAGGGTCCACAGGATTCGTTTGGCTTTGTCGCTCATGGTCCGTTTGGCCGCCCGCGTTCTCTGAACGCCGAATCTTTTCCCTTTGTCGTGGCGGCCCGGTAGGTAGACGGTTCCGCACCTTTGGGCAAGAAAAGCCTATACTCTGTCAGGCGAGCTTGTTGGGCGTGATTGTTCAGTTCTGGATGATTTCGCCCGTGTTGCCGCCGGTTTCCGACTCCATGTCGGTCTCGCCGGGCGGGGACCCACTCTCGCCCACCTCTTCTTCGGCAATGGCGACGGCGACGGCGGCGAGGCCCGCGGCCCGTGCCGGTGGATGCTCCATTTCACGGGCGGCCCTGATCGCGAGATCGATCTCTCCGCTCTTCGCAGCGGCGATCGCGACGCGTGTCAAGGAGGCAAAGCGCGGCGCGCGGAAATTCCCGGACGGTGTCCGGTCGTTGAGCGCGTCGCCTTCGGGGACCGGAATCCGCGCCGCGGTGTCGAACGCGGCAAGAATATCGCCGATGGCAATTTGGCCCTTCACGATATCGGCCAGGACACGCGGGAAATTAGGATCCCTTCTGTTGAGCCAGGCATTGCGCCAGGCGCTGCTCAGGGTTCGGTTGGCGCGTTCGTGGTCGCCGCGCTGGGCTTCCGCGGCGGCAAGGTGGGACATGGCTGCGACACGGATCACTTCGTTGTCGATCAAGTCGGCAAGCTTGCGCACTTCGCCGAATACCACCGGATCGTTCTCCGGATCCCCGACCTCCAAATGGGCGTTCAGCACCAGTTCGATCGCTTCGGGAATGTATTCGGTCTGGGTCTCGAAACCGGTAGGCTCGAAGGCTCTCGCTATCAAGTTCGCCGCTTCTTTCTCGTCACCGGCCTTGGCGCGCATCACGGCGACCTTTGCGAAAATCTGCGAACGCATGCTGACATAAGGAACGTAATCCACCAGGACCAGGGCGGCATCCGGATTGTTCTGTTTCAACAACTCGTCCGCCATGCCCATCAACGCCCGGGATTGTTCCAAACGATCCTGAATTTGACCGGCCGTTGTGAAGGCATCGGCCAAACGACCGACCCGCGTCTGTTCCCGCACCATGAAAGACAGGGCGGAATTCCGGACCTCCGGGTTGTCGATCGTTCCGGCGGCTTCCATCGCCAGGGTGAAAAGCGGCACCGCCGCATCGTCATTGCCTTGATCCGCCAGCGCCCGCGCGACGGAACTGACGCCGCGGACCTGTTCCGGCCCTTCCTCGACCTGCCGCATCACTTCCATCGCTTCTTCCAACTGGCCTGCAAGGATCATCGACCCCGCCAGGCGGGCGAAGGCTCGGTCCCGACCATCGCGGCCGCCTTGTTCGATCAATTCGCGGGCCCGGCTGAAGGTCTTCTGAGCGCCGGCTTCGTCGCCGATAGCCGCCTGGGCCTCTCCGATATCGATGAACAGGTGCGATGTCTTGTTGGACGGATCGTCGATCTTTTCCGCCTGTTCGAAAGCGGCGGCCAGGACGGCTTTGGCGTTGCTCAAGGCTTTAGGGTTGTCGCCGGCATCGTCGAACGATGCCGAAGCGGCCTGCTGCAGCGCGCGGACACGCTGCAATGGGCCGGGGATGCGTTCAGCGGATGCGATCGCCGCGTTCAACTGGCCGAGCTTTGCCTGTTTCTTGGCGATCACCCGCAGCAAATCCGCACCGCCGATACCGATTTCGCCACCGGACGTGACGGTCTTCATTGCCTGATTGAGGTAGTCCAGTGCCTTTTCGCGATCGCCCACTGTTTCATAGTGGTCGCCGACCGCGCCGAAGGAACGCGCCCGCCAAAGAACGTCTTCGATCCGCCGTAATTCGGTCAACGCGTCTTCTATGTTGCCGCGCGCGATCTGTGCCCGGACAATCCCGTTCAGGGCCTGACCCTGTTCATCGGGGGTTTCCAGGGACAAGGCCACGAAGCGAAGGCGGATGAACGGATCTTTCTGGATCCGCCGCGTGACTTCATCGACCTGATTGACCAGTTCGTTCTGTGTCTGCTGCGCGAAGGCCGGCCCTTGATAGTGCGCCCAGGATACAGCCACCGCCGCCGTCAGGGCGGCGGTCAGCAGAAGCCTCGCCGTCGAGCGGTTCCGCGAACTAGCCGAAGACACGCTTGAAAATCGTTTCCACATGCTTGGTATGATAATCCAGGTCAAACAATGCATTGACCTCATCTTCGCTCAAATGCGCCCGGATGTCTGCATCTTCGACCGCAAGCGCCTGCAAGGGCCGGCCTTGATGCCAGCTTTCCATCGCATTCTTCTGAACCAGCCGATAGGCGTCTTCCCGGCTTGCGCCCGCCTGGGTCAACGCCAGGAGGATGCGCTGCGAATTGTGCAAACCGCCCAAGGATTCCAGATTCGCCAGCATGCGGTCGGAATAAACGACCATGTTTTCAATCATGCCGGCCATGCGGTTCAGCGCGAAGTCCAGGGTAACCGTCGCATCGGGGCCGATCATCCGCTCAACGGAGGAATGGGAGATATCCCGTTCATGCCAAAGCGCGACGTTTTCCAGGGCAGGGATGACGGCGGAGCGAACGATGCGCGCCAGGCCGGTCAGATTTTCGGAAAGGACCGGATTACGCTTGTGCGGCATGGCGCTGGAGCCTTTTTGCCCCTTGGAGAAGAACTCCTCCGCTTCCCGCAATTCAGTGCGCTGCAGATGCCGAACTTCTATCGCCACGTTTTCCATGGAACTGGCGATAACGCCAAGTGCCGCGAAGAAGGCCGCATGTCTGTCGCGCGGGATGACCTGCGTGGAGATCGGCTCCGGCTGAAGGCCAAGCTTTCCGGCCACATATTCCTCAACGAAGGGATCGATATTGGCGAAGGTGCCGACCGCACCGGAAATGGCGCAGGTCGCGATTTCGTCCCGGGCGCGCTCCAGGCGCTGCTTGCCGCGGGCGAATTCCGCATAATGTTTGGCCAGTTTCAGGCCAAAGGTTACCGGCTCCGCATGAATACCGTGGCTGCGGCCGATGGTGGGGGTGAATTTATGCTCGATCGCCCGGGTCTTGAGCGCGGTTAAAACCCGGTCCATGTCCGCCAGCAACAGGTCGGCGGCCTGGGTGAGCTGCAGGTTGAAGCAGGTGTCCAAAACATCCGAAGAGGTCATGCCCTGGTGCACGAAGCGTGACATTTCACCGACATGTTCGGCCAATTCCGTGGTGAAAGCGATCACATCGTGTTTCGTTTCGCGCTCGATGGCGTCGATACGGGCGATACGCTCTTCCGTATACGGCTTGTCCCCGCCCGCCCAGACCGCTGCGGCGGCGTCTTTCGGGATGACGCCCAGTTCGGCCTGGGCGTCGCAGGCATGTGCTTCGATCAGGAACCAAAGGCGGAATTTGTTGGCCGGCTCCCAGATCTGCGTCATTTCGGGGCGCGAATAGCGAGGTATCATGGTGATTTGCCTTTCCAATGGGCCTGAACGTCTGCGCGGCATTTGACCTTGGTCGGCGGCGTTATGCCATTGTGTTGCGGTGATGGCAAAACGCTTGTGCCGCGCCGCAAGCCATATTGGCTAATTCGCGCGCTGGCCTTACGCTGCGAGCGGATTGACGGATAGGGGCGATCGGCCGACGAAGGCGGGATCGCCGTTTGATCATTGGAAGGGTAACGCGATGCAGTATCAGGAAGAACGGCAGAACCTTGCCGCAGCCTTGCGTTGGGCGGCGAAATACGACCTGCATGAAGGGATCGACAATCATTTCAGTGCTGAAGTTGGTGAAGACCGCTATCTGATCAACCCCTGGGAGGTGCATTGGTCGGAGGTGAAGGCGAGCGATATCCTGGTCATCGACAGCAAGGGTAATGTTCTGGAAGGCGAGCACACGATCGAAGCCACGGCCTTCTATATTCATCTGGCGATGCACCGGATGAACCCGCATGCCAAGGTTATCCTGCACACCCATATGCCCTATATGACGGCACTGGCCAGCACCGAAGGCGGGCGGCTCGAAATGGTCAGTCAGAACGCGATCCGCTTCTACAATCGTATTGCCTATGACGATGAGTATAACGGGCTGGGCGACGATGACGACGAAGGCTCGCGCATGGCCTCTAAGCTTGGCAACAATACGACGATGGTCATGGCCAATCATGGCGTGATCTGCGCCGGCCCGACCGTCGGCGCGGCTTTCGACGACCTGTATTTCCTGGAAAAGGCGGCGAAGGTTCAGGTTATCGCGGAATCGACCGGCCGGCCGCTGAAGCAGATCCCGGAAGACGTCGTGGAATCGACGGCTCAGGCGATCCGTGAAATTCACACGGAATATTCCGGCAGTCACTGGAAGGTTCTGTGCCGCATGCTTGCAAAGGAAAGCCCGGAATATCTGCAGTAGGATACCGGCAACAACAGGCTTTCAAACAATGTCGTGGAGAGGCGGGCACTGGCCCGCCTCTTTCTTTGACTACAGCAAACCTTCCGCCTTGAAGCTGGTTTGTTCGGTCCGGCCGATGATGATGTGGTCGTGAAGGCGAATGCCAAGTTTTTCCGCAGCGTCCCTGATTTCGTTGGTCATGTGGATATCGTCCTTGCTGGGCGTCGGGTCGCCACTTGGGTGGTTATGCACCAGGATCAGGGCGGAGGCGTGCAGGTCCAAGGCCCGTTTCATGACCTCCCGCGGGTAGAGCGGCGTATGATTGACGGTGCCCCGCTGCTGGACCTCATCGGCGATCAAGCGGTTTTTGTTGTCCAGGAACAACAGGCGAAGGTGTTCGACCTTCTCCCGCGACATGGCGATGTGCAGGTAACTGATCAGATTGTCCCAGGATGAAATTACAGGCTGTTCCATGACCTGTTGTTGGGCAAGCCGCAGGGCGGCGGTCTGCACCAACTTGATCGGGACCACGGCGGCTTCCTTGATCCCCTTGGTCTTGGCAAGGTCGACCGGGTCCGCGGAGATTACCGCCGCAAGGTTCCCGAACCGGGCGAGCAGATCCTTGGCAATCGGTTTCGTATCCACCCGCGGCAGGGCCAAGGCCAACAGCATTTCCAGGATTTCGTAGTCTTCCATGGAAGCGCCAAGGTCGCGCAGAAACCGTTCGCGCAGCCGGCCGCGATGGCCGGCATAGTGCGGTTTCCCGGCTGTTTCCCCGGTCTTTTTTGCGGCCTCTCCGGGCCGTCGGTCTTCGGTCATTCGATTTTCCCTATACCGGCGGCGGCCATCGCCTCTTCAATGAGGCGGGCATCGTGTTCCAAGCGGAACGGGTTCGCATGCCGGATCCAATCCAAGACCTCTCCCTTCGCCGGTTGCCGGCCGCCCAGGACATGGGTCGAAAAATCCTCATGGAAACGAGACGCGCATGTGTTGGCGCGGATCATGTCACCTTCCATCGCGTAGTCGGCGGCAAGGAAAGCCAGCGTGTCCGGATAGGCTTTCGGGGATCTTTCCCTGATTCTTCGTGCTTCCTGGGCCCTTCCGGTCATGAACAAGCTGAGTGCGATGCCGCCATAATACCAGTCTGGCGGGGACGGATGCAGCTCGATCGCCCGGGCCGCCAGATCATGTGCCTTCCCGTGATCGCCCAGGAAGCTCCAGGACAGTGCCGCGATTGCCAACATGTCCGTCCCATACGGGTTCAAGGCGTAGGCCCGCTCAAGATAACGTTGCCCGCGGTCGTATTCGCGGCGATAGACATGGATGCGGCCCAAAAGGCATTGCCCGACATGATCGCTTTCCGACAGTCGGACGGCCTCCTCCGCGTGTCCATAGGCCTTCTCGATGGCCTCGTTCCAGAGCGGCCAGGCATGGGCGCCCCATTCGTTGAAATAGGCCAACGCCATGCCGCAATGTCCCCGGGCATAGTGGGGGTCCAGTTCAAGGGCGCGCTCGAACAACCGCATCGCTTGGCGGGTATGTTCCTCTGTTCCTTTCAAGAGCAAAGAGAAACCGATCAGCCAGCAGTCGTAAGGTGTCCTCTCCGACGCGGTTTTCCGATGGGCCAATGCCAACATCTCGTGTTTCAACTGGTTGGTCACAGCCACGATGATGCGCTGGGTAAGCCTGTCCTGCGTGTCGAATATATCCTCCATATCCACCGTATAGCGGTCCGACCACAGTTGAACACCGCTTGCGACTTCGACCAGTTGAGCGTTGACGCGGACACGGTTGCCGGATGCACGGATGCTTCCATCGACGACATAATTCGCTTGGATACTGGCACCGACTTTGTTCCGCGGGATGCCGCTTTCGATCGCGGATAGGGCCGCATTCCGTGTCTTACACCTGACTTGATGGAATTTCGGCAGGTCCGATGTGAGGTCTTCGAACAATCCTTCACCCAAGCGGGCCGCCTCCACTTCGTCGGAGAGCAGGGAGAACGGCAAAACGGCGACCATCGGAAAGGTGGGGGGCGTCGCTTCCGACTCAGTTGGAACAGAGGGGCGTTGCGGCCTTGCAACCATTTCTCGCGCCGCAAAGGACGGGTCCGACGTCTTGCCGACCGACGCGGTCATTGTGCCGTTGGAAATGGTATCGAAAAGCGATTGGGTTTCGAGATCCGGAGGAACTCCCAATTCCCGTTCAAGGACGGAAACGCAATTACGGTATTGCCGCAGGGCAAGCGTTCGGTTGCCCGCCGCCAGATGAAGCCGCATCAAGGACCGATGCACGTCCTCTCGGATCGGATCCAGGGAGAGCACCCATTCCAGCGTGTCCGTCGCGGCGCCGAGATCGCCTGCTTCCTGATACAAGGCGGCAAGGTCGACGCCGACGGCTTCGGCCGCTCGCAACAATGTTTGCCGTGTGTCTTCCACCCAGGCGGCGAATTCGGGATCGGGCAGTCGCACGGTGCCCAGGAAAGGGCCCTTGTACAGGCGGCGCGCTTTTTCCAGATCCGCGATTGTCGAGCCGCGCGCCGCGTTCCGGAACGCGATCACGTCGCATTCGACCGTTTCCGGGGGCATTGAAATCCGATCCTGCTGTGTGACCGGTTCCAGTGCGCCGGCTTCACGCAACGTGGTCCGCATGGTGAAGATCGCTTGCCGCAGGGAGCCACGGCCTTGTTGTTCCTGGCGGTTGCTCCACAACAGCGCGGCGAGGCGGTCTCGGGATGGGGCCGGTTGATCGATCACGATCGGGACAAGCAGCAGCGCCGACTTCTTGGTTGGAAAGTCGATTGGAGGATCGTCCGGGCCCGCGGAGGCGCGATATCCGCCCAGCAGATCCAGATGCAAAACCGCGCTCATGCCCCCCGGCTCCACATGACCGTTCCCAATCGGATTTTGTTCAGAATACACGATTTACCGCACTTTTGACGATTCTTTGACAGGTTTTCACGGTCCGCTGAATTTTTTGTGACGGTGCCGCAGACGTTTGCCTAACGGTCCATGTGAATAGTCGGCGCATCGAAACGATCAACACAAAATTCGGGTGGGCGGGGCCGGCGATATGACGCCGGATAACCGCAAGGAGGTTTTAAGTGCTAAAAACAGAATTTGCAGAATGGATAAGACAGACAGTGTTCCCGGTGCAGGCTTTCGCAGGCGCGGGCAATACCTGCCTCTACTATCGGGACCGAACCAACGCTTCCCTGCATGTCGGAAACCTTGTTTCGGGGATCGCCGGCAGCGTTTGGACGGAAACCGTACGGTGGTATCGGGCCCGCCGGTCCGCAGCGGCGTTGAAAGCGTGCAGCGACAGGATGCTTCGGGATATCGGCATCGACCGTTCGGAAATCGATTCGATCGTGTTCTTCGGTGCTGACGGGCGCCGTCGCGGTCCGATCGATTTCGACTAACCGGAAAGATTGGCGGCGCTGGGGGAATTGAACCCCGGCGCCGCCCCTGAAACGTTCTCATTCGAAACAGACGATATATTGAAAAGGAAAAGAAGGATGAAATCGGATTGTTATGGCGCGCCCGTGTCTTTCGACGACCCCAACGCCGTTGATGGGCTGAATGCGGCGCAACGCAAATTCAGAGGCTTTTTCGGCGACCCGGTGGCTATGATCGACGCCGTACTCGCGGATCATCCCGACTTTGTCATGGCGCATTGCTTCCGGGGCGGTCTATTCGCGACCAGCTCCGAAGCTTCTTGCGTGGGCGAAATTCGTGCCGCGATGCGCGCCATTGAGGAAAATTGGGCCATTGCCAACGATCGTGAGCGCGGCCACTACGCAGCCCTTGCGGCGTGGTCCGTGGGTGATTTTCACCGCGCCGCCAACACTTACGGACGGGTCGCCGCAGCCTATCCGCGTGACGCCATCGCGCTGCAGTTCGCCCATCTTTGCGACTTCTTGAACGGCCATGCGACGATGTTGCGTGATCGTGTGGCGGGAATCCTGCCGCAGTGGACGCCCGAAGACGAGGGGTATGGTTATCTTTTGGGAATGAAAGCCTTCGGTCTTGAGGAGGCCGGCGCCTATGCCCTGGCCGAAGAGGCTGGCCGGCAAGCGGTCGATGCGGAACCCAGCGATGCCTGGGCGGTTCACGCCGTCGCCCATGTCATGGAGATGGAAGGCCGCCACGATGAAGGCGTACAGTGGCTGGAAACTTCCGCCGATCATTGGTCGCAGGACAATTTCTTCGCCTATCACAATTGGTGGCACCTTTCCCTCTATCTGTTGGAAAGGATGGACTACCAGCGTGCACTGGACCTGTACGATCGGGTCATCCGCAATACGAATGCGCCGGTGGCGATGGAAATGGTCGACGCGGTGGCCCTGCTGTGGCGGTTGGCGCTGCGGGGCGTCAATGTCGGCGACCGGTGGCAGGAATTGTCAAAAACCTACGAGCAGATCGAGATGGGCGGTTATTATGCGTTCAACGACATGCATGCGGTCATCGCGCATTCGGCTGCTGATCGGGCCTTCGCGGCGGAACGATGCCTTGAGAAGATGCGCGATGCCGTTCGTGGCTATGACACCAACGCCATGATGACCGCGGATGTCGGATTGCCGGCGGCGGAAGCGATGCAGGCCTTCCTGAACGGGGACTATCGTCAAACCATCGACAAGCTCTATGCGGTGCGCGGTATTTCCCACCATTTCGGGGGCAGCAATGCGCAGCGCGATATTCTTGGCGTGACACTGGTCGAGGCGGCGATCCGGGACGGTCAACGCGGTCTTGCCGTTGCGCTTGCGAGCGAACGCATGGGCGCCAAGTCTAACAGCCCGACGAACCGGATGTTCCTGGATCGGGCCTGGGCGGCGGCCAAAACCGATGTGCCGGTCGTTGCCGAGGTAGCCTGACAGGGCATGGGGTGACACGGAACAAGGGCGGCTCAACCGTATTGAGCCGCCCTTGTCATGTCCGGATGCGTGCGTTCTTCAGGTATAGGGCGGCTGGCACCAGCCCTTGGGCGATTGGGTGAATATCTCGAACCCGTCCGCGGTAACGCCAATCGTATGCTCGAATTGGGCGGAAAGCTGGCGGTCCTTCGTGACGGCCGTCCACCCGTCCTGCAGGATTTTCACGTCCCAGGTGCCGACATTGATCATCGGTTCGACCGTGAAGAACATGCCCTCTTCCAGAACCGCGCCCTGACCCGGCTCGCCGTAGTGAAGAACGCTCGGCGTATCGTGGAAGACCCGGCCGATGCCGTGGCCGCAGAAATCGCGCACGACAGAGAAACGGTTGGCTTCCGCGTGGGACTGGATGGCATAGCCGATATCGCCCAGGGTCGACCCCGGCTTTACGGTCTGGATGCCAAGCATCATGCATTCGTAGGTGATTTGCGTCAGACGCCGTGCCTTGACCGGAATCTTGTCTCCGACAAGGAACATGCGGCTGGTATCGCCGTGCCAGCCGTCGAGGATGACGGTGACATCGATATTGATGCTGTCGCCTTCCTGAAGCTTCTTGGCGTCGTCGGGGATGCCGTGGCAGACGACATGATTGATGCTGGTGCAGATCGACTTCGGGAATCCGCGATAATTCAGCGGCGCCGGAATGGCCCCGTGATCGATGATATAGTCATGGCACAAAGTATCCAGATGCCCGGTGGTGACACCGGGAACGACATGCGGGGTGATGTAGTCCAACACCTCGGCAGCGAGCCGGCCGGCTTTGCGCATCGCTTCGAAGTCGGCGGCGCTGTGCAGCTTTATCTGGTTTCTAGCAGCGTGATTCATTTCAAATTCCGTTGGTAACGTATGCCGGACATAGTGCGCCCAGCGGCTAATTCAATCAAGATCGAGGGGCAAAGAAGGGCCCAGGACAATCCCGTCGGTAGAGATTTCCGCCATATAGCAGAGGACTTCCACGCCGTTTTGCGCCGCCCGCTTGAGTGCGGCGGCGTAGGCCGGATCGATATCCGCGGCAGCGCGAAAATGCGTGCAGTCGCCGCGCTGGACAAGGAAGAACATGACCGGACGCGCACCGGTCTTCCCAACCTCGACCAGTTCGTCGAGATGTTTCGCACCGCGCTTTGTGACGGAATCGGGAAATTCCGCTGCCTGCGGGTCGCCGCCTTCCGGCCGCCGCAAGGTCACGCTCTTCACCTCGACATAGGCGGGGGGCAGGCCGTCTTCCTCCAGCAGGAAATCGATCCTGCTGGACTTGCCGTACTTCACTTCGGGCCGGACGGTGGAATAGGCCGACAATGCCGGAACCTTGCCGGCGCTCAAGGCCTCTCCGACAATTGTATTGGCGCGCGACGTGTTGATGCAGACGAGGGTGCCGTCTGCTTCAGTCAATTCCCAACGCCAATCGAGTTTCGCCGTGGGGTTCCTGTTCGGCAGCAGCCAGACGGTCGCGCCGGGGTCTGCCAAGCCCATCATAGAGCCCGGGTTTGCGCAATGTGCCGTAACCTGGACGTTTCCGTCGGTCCCCGGGATTTCGATATCCGATAGGAATCTTTTGTATCGGCGGACAAGGCGGCCGCGCACCAAGGGGTCTGGATACTGCATGTTTCTTTTCGGGCTGCGTCCGTCGCGTAGGGGATCAGCCGGACTTGCCGGCGGCTTTCCGTTCCTCCGCGATCAAATGAATCAGCGTCTCGCGATCCACCGCGCCGGGGATGAATTGTTCACCGATGAACATGGCGGGGGTGCCGGTGACGCCGATTTCCTGCGCCAATTGCAGGTTGGAGCGCAGGTATTCGTCGATTTCCGGCGCTTTCATATCCTTGACCAGCAAATCCACATCCAGTCCGGCTTCCGCCGCCGCCTGCAGAATGCGCTGCTCCGACAGTTTACCGCGCAGATCCATCACCGCCTGATGATAGGCCATGTACTTTCCTTGCTTCTGGGCCGCCATGGCGCCCCGCGCGGCGATCACGGATTCCGGTCCAAGAATCGGCAGTTCCTTGAAGACGACCCGCAATTTCTTGTCGTCCTCCATCACAGCCATGATATCCGGGAATACCTTCTTGCAGTAACCGCATTGATAATCGAAGAACTCGACCAGGGTGACGTCCGCATCCGTGACACCGTTGGTCGGGGCCATCGGATCCTCGAATATCTGGTCACGCTTGGCTGCCAGGGCCTGTGCCGTCTTTGCCTCTTCCGCCAGTTTCTGCTGCGCCTGATAGGATTTGATGGCGTCGATCACGACTTCGGGATTCTCTCGCAGATAGTCCCGCACGATGGTGCGGACCTGATCCTCGGTCAAACCGGCGGCGTTGTCCGACGATTGCGCGAAAGCGCCGGCGCCGGTGATCAGAAAGGCGGTGACCATTGCGGCCCGGAGAAGCGGCTTCAAGATCGGCATGCTAAATTCCTGTCCCGTATTCTTAACGATTTCCAGCTTGGTTAGACCGCCTCAACCCGGCGGATGCAAATATTACCTGCCGGAACCGCGTGATCTCACACAGAAATGAAGTCGTTGCCGCGGCCGGAAGTCGGGTCCGGCGGGCCTATTCCTGCTTCCTGCTGGCTTGGACTTCTATATCCTGTGCCCGCAACCAACCGGGCGTCCCGTTCGGCAGTTGATCCAAAGCCCGTTTGGCATGGCCAAGCGCGGCTTCTTTCCGGCCTTGGTTGATGGCTTCCTCGGCCTGCGCCAAGGCAGCCTCACCGAAATCGCCGCGGCGGCCGTAAACTGTTGCCAAAAGACGCCAGGCACTCGACATCCAAGGCTCGTAACGCAGCGCTTCGCGCAACTGCTTTTCAGCCTCGTCGTCATAGTCGGGATTGTTCAACTCGACCAATGTCCGCGCGAGACTGGCCCGTATCAGGGCCGACCAGGGAAGGATCTCTATCGCTTTCTTGTACGGCTCGATGGCTTCTTCCAACCGGGCGCCGTCACGCAAAATGTCGCCTTTCAATTCAATGAAAAACGGGTCATCCGGGTAGTCGTCGATCAAGGAGTCGATCGCAGCGACGGCCTCGGGCGTCCGGCTTTCCTGCATCAGGGCGATGGCGCGGGCGTATCGGGCCGGAACGCTTTGGTCGGAATCCGGGTAGATTTGATAGGTTTGGTTCGGCGGCAGGATGAAGCCCCGAAGTTTCGCCCGCATGCGTTCGTGAAGGATTTTGTAGCTCGGATCCAGATCCGCGTTCTTGAACTTGGAGTTTTCCAGATGGTTCCGGACGAAGTCGACGCGCTCCTGGGACAGGGGGTGGGTTCGGGTATACGGGTTGGGATTTTCGACATAGAGCTTCTCTTCCTTGGTCAGGAGCTCCATGAATTCCAGCATGCCTTCGGAACTGATCCCTGCTTGGTCCAGAAACCCGACCGCGGCTTGGTCGGCTGCCTGTTCATTGCCGCGCGTATAGCTCAAAAACTTGCGGGTTCCGATTTGATTGCCCAGCGACAGGGCAGCCGCGGCGACATCGCCTCGTCCGGTCAGTACGGCGGCGGGTATGCCCAACAATAACGCGATGAGGTTCGCGTTCTGGGCGTCGGCCAAGCCGTCGCCGAAGCGCGCCAGATGCCCGCCCGTGATGTGGGCGGTTTCGTGGGCCAGGACGCCGATTACCTCGCCGGGGTCTTCCGCGCGCATCAGCAGTCCGGTGTGAATATAGATGCGCTGACCGTTGGCGACGAAGGCGTTCAAGGACGGATCGTTGACCAAATGTATCCGCACCACGCTGGGATCCAGACCGGCGGCCTTGAAAATTGGGGCCGTATAGACACGAATAGTGTTTTCTATCTCAGTGTCGCGGATCAGACCTTGGGCATAGGCGTTCGGGGCCGAAAGCGCGAAAAATACGGCCATGACCGTTGCCATGACCGCTGACAGGGTGCAAATGCGGGTGACAAGTGAAATTGGCCCAGAAATTAAGAGGCGAAAGCCGCCCATGGCGAAATCCAGTGCAAGTGCCAGTAGAAACATGTGCTTCTCAAACTTAGTGTCGCAACATGCCCCGATCAATCGGCAGATGACAGGCTCGTCTTTTCTGCGCTCCGTCAGGCGAAGCGTCGGCATCGCCGTACTCGGTTCCGTGATGATGCTTGCGGGATGTTCTTCCGGGGAAGCGCCGGGTTTGGGCGAGCAGGGATATGTCGGCGGTTTCTTCGGCGGCGTTGCGTCCGACGAACCGAATGCCTCCCTTGCGGCGCGGGAGGTGCTGACCGTTGGCGGAAGCGCCGCCGATGCAGCCGTGTCGCTGGCTTTCGCGCTCGGGGTCACGATGCCGGCCCGGGCGGGCATCGGGTCCCATGGGGTTTGTCTGGTACATGACGCCAATCTGGGCCTGACGGAAGTTTTGGACTTCCTGCCGCCGAAGAGTGCGGCGACGCCGCCCGGGTCACCCGCAATGCCTACTTTCGCGCGCGGCATGGCCGCCTTGCATGCCAGGTACGGCCGTTTGGCCTGGGGCGGTCTGCTTTCGTCGGCTGAGCAATTGGCGCGGTTGGGGCATCGGGCGTCACGGGCGACCCGTAAGGATCTTGAAGAGAAATGGCGGCGCATCGCGGCGGATCCCGTCGCGCTGGGCGCGCTGGGGACATCGCGGGGGACCGCGCCCGACGGGGTGACGAAATGGCAGCAGGTGGAACTTTCCAGCGTGCTGGGACAGTTGCGCTACAAGGGGGCCGGCGCGCTCTATACCGGGACATTGCTCAAATCGGTCTATGAGAGCTATGAGGCGCTTGGCGCCGGCTTCACCCTTGAGCAGTTCCAGAATTATGTACCGGTATGGCGGCGCCCGCTTAGCCTGGCGGCAGGCCCGCATCGTGCGTTTGTGTTGCCGCCGCCGCTGGCCGGCGGTGTTCCACTGGGTCAGTCCTTCGGCCTGTTGATGTCGGAAGAGAACGGGCCGGTCGGCGATAGCGCGGACCGCAGCGCAGAGGTGATCAAGGCCATTATCGCCGGCCTCGTAGATCGTGAAAAATGGGCCGGGGCCGGGGAGTTGACCGCCGAACAGGCGGATGCCTTGCTTGCGCAAGGGCGTATCGAACAGTTGGCCGGAAACCGGCAGGGCCTGACCCAGCCGATTCCGGGGCTGCCGCCGATCGATAGCGGGTCGACCGGTTTCGTCGTGGTGGATCGCGAAGGACTGGCGGTTGCCTGCACAATCGGTCTGACCGGTGGCGCCGGCCTGGGCAAAATGCCCCGCGGCATGGGGTTTTTCCCGGCTCGCCAGCCCTATGACGATTATTGGGGCAGCCCGCTGATCATCGCGAACGACAGCACGTTCCAGCTTTACCTCGCCGCGGCCGGGGACACGGGCGCGGCCGGGTTGGGCGCCTTGCTGACAACGTCAATACGGGCTTACCGGGACGGGGTGTCCCTGGAAACGGCCATCTCGGAACCGCGCCTGACCTTCGCGCCATCGGTCGGGGTCATCGTCGAGGCGGATGCGCCCGAGGACTACGCCCAGGGCGGGGCTTCCCTGGGGCTCCCGGTTCGCCGCACGGCGGCGCTCGGCCGGATCAATATCGCCTATTGCCCGTCCGGCCTGCCGGTCCAGGCAGAGGCGCGGCGCTGCGCCGCGTCGGCCGACCCAAGGGGGGACGGGCTCGCCGCACTGGCGAACTGACCGAATTTTTGGATTCAGGACGGGCAGCGGGTTCTGTCCGTCCGTCGGCGACAGGAAGGGAAAAGAGTGGCCTTAAAAACCTCGAAACGGGGTGAAATACCCGCCTTCATCGTTATGGAAGTGATGCGTGCCGCCGCGGAGCGGGAAGCGCAAGGTGACGCTGTCTTTCATCTTGAGGTCGGCCAACCGGGCACGACGGCCCCGAGGGGCGTGATCCAGGCCGCCAAGGACGCATTGGACAATCATCGGCTCGGCTACACGGTGGCATTGGGCATCCCCGAGCTTCGGGCGGCGATCGCCGCCCATTATGCACGGGATTACGGTGTGGAGGTTCCGCAGGACCGTATTGTCGTGACCACAGGCTCGTCCGGCGGTTTCCTGTTGTCCTTCCTGGCTGCTTTCGATCAAGGGGACAGGGTTGCCTTGGTGGCGCCGGGCTATCCTTGCTACCGGCATATCCTGACCGCGCTCGGCATCCAACCGGTCATCATCGAGACCACCAGGGAAGACCGCTACCAGCCTTCTCCGGCCTTGTTGGAAAAGGCACAGAAGGAGCACGGCCCGATCGACGGGTTGATCGTCGCTTCGCCCTCGAACCCGACGGGTACCATGTTATCGAAAGAAGACATGGCGGCACTGGCCGATTATTGCGGGAAATCCGGCATCAGGCTGATTTCGGACGAGATCTATCAGGGAATTTCCTACGGCCGTGGTTTCGAAACGGTTTTGGCGCATGCCGATCACGCGGTCGTTGTGAACAGTTTTTCGAAATATTTCTCCATGACCGGCTGGCGCTTGGGCTGGCTGGTTTTGCCGGACGATCTGTTGCGCCCGGTGGAATGCCTGGCCCAGAATCTTTTCATCTCTCCGCCGACCTTGAGCCAGGTAGCCGCCGTTGCCGCCTTCGATTGCCGGGAAGAGTTGGAGGGCAATGTCGCGCGCTATGCGGCAAACCGCGACTTGTTGCTTCGGGAATTGCCGAAAGCGGGTTTCGGAGAACTGGCGCCGAGCGATGGTGCGTTTTACCTCTATGCCGATGTCGGTCACATGACGAATGACAGCCTGTCCTTTTGCAGCCGGATCCTGAAAGAGACGGGCGCGGCGGTGACGCCCGGGCTCGATTTCGATGAAGCACGGGGACACCGTACCATGCGGTTTTCCTTCTCCGGCACGACGGAAGAAATTGCGGCGGCCGCCTCGGCGTTGAACGACTGGCGGCCTTAGGAATTTTCGTTTTCGACACAAGAAAAAGCCCGGAAGCATTGCTGCATCCGGGCTTTTTCGTTTCTCAGGCGAAGCTGCCGTCGCCGATGCTCTAGGAACCGATCATCCGGTTCCACCAGCCTTTGCGCTTCGGCTTGTTCGGGTCTTCCGCTTCTTCGGCATTGCTATCGGCGTCATTCGCCGCTTCCTCGACGGACGGTGCCGGCGCGGTGGCCTCCTGCATGGCCGGTTGCGGCGTCGTTACCGCCGCCGGTTCCGAGGGTTCGGGAACGGCAGCGGCGGTCTGAACGTCTTCCCTGGCCTCGGCTTGCGGCTCCGCTGTAGCCCCGGACTCGGGAGACTCGGCAGCCTCTGTAGCCTCTGCAGTTGCGGTGCTTTCCGACGCGGCTTCGGCCGTTTCGGCCTCTGCGGCTTTCTTGGCTGCGGCCGTCTTGCGCGGGCGTCGGGTCCGTTTCGGCTTCGCCGGCTTTTCGTCCTCAGCCTGCTCGACCGTCGCTTCGGCGGTTTGAGCGGAGGGTTGCTCGGCAGCCTGTTCTACCGGCGGTTCAGACGACTGTTCTCCGACATCTTCGGCATCGGATTCGCCCTCGGCAGTGGCGTCGCCGACACTCGCGGCCTCGGCTTCACCCTTGTCCGCGCCACGGCGGCGGCGGGGGCTTCGGCGGCGGCGCGGTTTGTCTTCCTTGCCGTCGTCACTGTCCCCGGATGTGGACTCTCCGCCGCTTTGTTCGGTTTGCGCACCGGCCTCGACCTGTGCATCTGATTGGTTCTCGGCATCGCTCTCATGCGAAACCGAGGTATCGGAGGCTGAATCCTCCGATGAACCGTCCGCTGCCTGCGCGTCGGATTCCTGATTGCGGCGCTTGCGGCCACCGCGACGGCCACGTTTGCGCCGCTTGCGCTGACCCTGTTCGTTGTCGCCGTCTCCGGCGGCCTGACGATCGCTTTGTTCGGCGTCGTCGCCGTCATCGCTATCGTCACTGTCGTCGTTTTCGTCGGCATTGGCTTCCTGCGAGGCATTCTGGTCCTCGTCGCCCTCTTCGAAGCGCCGCTTGCGGCGGCGGCCTCGTCCACGGCGGCGGCTGGACCGGCCCTGTTCCTCGGAATCCTCGGACGCAGCTGCCGCAGCGGGGCGCTCGGCAGCAACAACCTGTTGGGTTTCGGCGGCGTCATCGGCCTCGCCGGCGACCCGGCTGAGCAGGAAGTGAGGCGGAATGAAGTCGTCATCCGTCTCGATGACGACATGCATGCCGTAATTCTCTTCCATCTCCGCCAGCGTCGCGCGTTTGTGGTTCAGCACATACAGCGCCACGCTGGGCGGTACGCGTACGGTGATCTGGCGCGAACGGCGGCGCAGTCCTTCTTCTTCGATGGAACGCAACACGCGCAGGGCGGAGGACTCCGTCGAAGGGATATTGCCGACCCCGCCGCACGTCGGACAGGGGGCGGTCATTGCTTCCAGCAGGCTCGGCCGCAGGCGCTGCCGGGACATTTCCAGCAAACCGAAGGGGCTGATCCGGCCGACTTGGATGCGGGCCCTGTCACGCCGAAGCGCTTCCTTCAGCTTCCTTTCGACCGAATGGTCGTTGCGGTTCTCCTCCATATCGATGAAGTCGATGACCACAAGACCGGCAAGGTCGCGCAGTCGAAGCTGACGGGCGATTTCTTCAGCCGCTTCCAGGTTGGTCTTATGCGCCGTTTCCTCGATATGCCGTTCGCGCGTGGCCCGGCCGGAGTTGACGTCGATCGCAACCAACGCTTCGGTCTGATGCATGACGATGGAGCCGCCGGAGCGCAGTTGCACGACCGGGTCGAAAATCTGGTTCAGCTGGCTCTCGACCTGATAGCGCTGGAACATCGGGACGTTCTGGTCGTCCTTGTAGGGCTGGACCTTCTTGGCGTGACTGGGGATCATCGCCTTCATGAAGTCCTTCGCGACGCGGTATCCCTCCTCGCCGGCAACCAGGATTTCGTCGATATCCTTGGTATAGAGATCGCGGATCGAGCGGCGAATAAGGTTCGCCTCTTCATGGATCAAAGCCGGTGCGGAAGAGCCCAGGGTCGTCTCGCGGATCGTATCCCAGGTCCGCATGACGTATTCGTAATCCCGTTTGATCTCCGCCTTCGAGCGTTCCTGACCCGCGGTCCGCAGGATAACGGCCATCCCGTCGGGAATGCTGAGATCCGTCAACACGCTTTTCAGGCGCTTGCGATCCTGGGGATTGGCGATTTTCCGGCTGACCCCGCCGCCACGCGACGTGTTCGGCATCAAGACGCAGTACCGGCCCGCCAGGGACAGATAGGTCGTCAGGGCCGCACCCTTGTTGCCGCGCTCTTCCTTGATCACCTGAACCAGCAGAACCTGCCGGCGTTTGATGACTTCCTGGATCTTGTACTGCCGTTTCAGGCGGGGGCGGCGGCGCTGGGCCTCCTCGACGGCTTCGTCGGCGCCCTCTGTTCCGCCGACTTCCTCGACACTATTACCGTCGTCGCTGTTTTCCTCAACGTCGATTGCGTCGTCTTCGCCGTCGTCTTCTTCCTCAATCCGGTCGGCGACCGGAATGCGATAGTAGTCGGGATGAATTTCACTGAAGGCCAGGAAACCGTGACGGTTACCGCCATATTCGACGAAAGCAGCCTGCAACGATGGCTCTACCCGGGTCACTTTCGCCAGGTAGATATTGCCTTTCAGTTGTTGCTTGGTCGCTGTTTCGTAGTCGAATTCCTCAAGCCTATTACCATGTATCGCCACCACCCGCGTTTCTTCGGGATGCGTGGCGTCGATCAACATGCGTCGCGCCATTAATTTTAACTCCAGCCACCTTTATCCCGCGGTCTGAGCCCGGGCGCCGGCGGTGATTTGTGCTGGGAGATCCGGCTGTGACGAAGTCCGCACCATGCGGATGGCTTCGTCTTAGGCGTCCTGCGCAGGCGTCGGCCGCGCCGCATCTCTGGCGCCGGACGGTTTCTTGCAGAATCTCCACGGTTTCAATCATTTGTACGTTCACTTGTCTGTTCGCTGCCGCGGGCAATGGCTTAGCGCCCATTCCGAACAACCCTATGACGGGTCTCGACGGAACAAGCTGCTGAGCGCCATTGGATTGTTTCACCGGCGGCGGCGTGCCATCCCGGCGGCGTCAATCAAGGGAAAACCTTTCAGCGCGAACGGGATTGCGGCACTACCGCATCAGGAACCCTTGGCGGCGTAGAGTCGCAGATAGAAACTATCGAAAGCGAACCGGTAGGAAAACCGATTTTTCATAGATATGACAGACTTAATACCATTGTCCCACTTTGCCGTGCAGCAAATACCCGCCGTGCCGGCCCGTCAGACCATGTGATCCGGCCGGACAAAGCCGGAATTCCCTGTCGGCAAGACTGTCGGAACCATTGAAGAAACAAGGGAATCCCACCATAAACAAGGGCAGCGTTACCACTATCGAATCGATTCGAACGCCATGCTCGCACCCGCTCCAACGCTGTTTCGAAGGATCGCCGTCTTCCTGGCCGCCTTTCTGGCGGTCATCGGCGTTGCGTTCGCTGCGCATGCGCAAAGCAAGGTGACCGACGTTCGGGTCGGTGTGCATCAAGGATTTACCCGGTTCGTTCTGGAGCTGGATGCGGCGGCACCCTATCGGCTTCTCACCCTTCGCGATCCCTACCGTGTCGTCATCGATCTGCCGGAAGTCGCTTGGGGTACAGGGGATGAGTCAGCCGACAAGATCGCCAAAGGCGTGATCGGCAAATTCCGTTTTGGCCTGTTTCAGCATGGCGTCAGCCGGTTTGTCATCGACCTGCGTGAACCGGCCGTCGTGAAAGCGCATTTCCGGCTCGATCCCGAACCCGGGGCCGGTCACAGACTGGTCGTGGATCTGGAGCCCAGCACCGGCCAGCAATTCGCGGCGGCGATGGGAAGCGTGGAATCCGATGACTGGGCGTCGCGTCAGACCGCCGCGGCGGCGGCCTCTCAATCCCAGCAGCAAGCCATCGTTCGCGCGCCGGTCAGGCCGTCGGAGCAGGTCGAAAAGCAGTTGAAGACGATTGTGATCGATCCCGGGCATGGCGGCGTCGATCCCGGCGCCATCGGCGCTTCGGGTATCTACGAAAAGAAGATCACCCTGGCCTTCGCGAAGGACCTGCGCGACCGGTTGCAAGCTTTGGGCAAGTACCGCGTCTTGCTGACCCGCGACCGGGATATCTATATTCCGCTCAGGCGGCGTTATGAAGTTGCCCATCGGAACGAGGCGGACCTGTTTGTTTCCGTCCATGCCGATGCGCATCACTCGCCCGATTTGCGCGGGTTTTCAGTCTATACCTTGTCGGAGACCGCATCGGACAAGGAAGCGGCCGCGCTGGCGGCGAAGGAGAACAAGTCCGACATTCTGGCCGGCTATGACCTGTCGGAATACGACGATCAGACGTCGTTCATCCTGCTCGATCTGGCCCAACGCAAGACGAGCGAGGCGTCGTGGCAATTTGCCCAATCGCTGGTCAAGAATGTGGGCAGTAACGTGACATTGCTGCGCCGGCCGCACCGTTTCGCCGGATTTGCCGTTTTAAAATCGCCTACCGTGCCTTCCGTATTGGTGGAATTGGGCTATCTGTCGAACCGGCGGGAAGAGAAGGACCTGCGGACACCTGCCTATCGCGCGGGGCTCGCGGACGCCATTATCCGGGCGATCGATGTTTATTTTGAACAACAGGACCGGCTTAGTCGTTCCTAGTTCGATAACAGTCGTCTAATATTCCCCGGAGTAGAGAAGATCGTTCGGAATTTTGCCACATTCGCGCGGTATTTCGCCGCGAAGCGGTTGTATCGGCGCGCGGCCCGTGGTTTTTGCGGGCCATGCCGTCTGGCGTGCGGTTCTAACCTTCGCTGCTGGGGTCTGACTTCATTGGGTGATGAATGCGTTTGATCAGGGTGTTGCTTGGCCTGTTGGGCATAGGGGTCTTCGTTTGCTTTCTGGGCGCGGCGGCGGTCGCCTATGGGTTCTGGCATTACGGCCAGGGACTGCCGGAATACAAGCAACTGGTCGATTACGAGCCGCCCACGGCGACGCGCGTGCATGCGGGCGACGGACGCCTGATTGCCGAATACGCAACGGAAAACCGTGTTTTCGTGCCGATCACGTCGATCCCTCGGCATGTCGTTCAGGCCTTCGTCTCGGCGGAAGACCAGAATTTCTTCACCCATCCCGGCGTCGACTTCATTGCCCTGGCGCGGGCTGTGGTCACGAATATCCAGATCAAGCTGCGCGGCGGGGGCCGACCCGTCGGTGCGTCGACGATCACGCAACAGGTCGCGAAAAACTTTCTGCTCAGCAATGAAGTGTCTATCGAACGCAAGGCGAAAGAAGCGATCCTTGCGCTTCGTATGGAACGCGTGCTCAGCAAGGAACGGATCCTTGAGCTCTATCTGAATGAGATCTACCTGGGCTATGGGTCCTACGGCGTTGCGGCGGCGGCCCTGAACTATTTCGACAAATCGCTGGCTGACCTGACAATCGAAGAGGCCGCCTATCTGGCCGGTTTGGCGAAGGGGCCGCGCAATTATCATCCCGTCTATCGCTATGACGAGGCCGTCATTCGCCGTAATTACGTCATCGGCCGTATGGCGAAGGACAATTTCATCAGTGACGAACTGGCCCGAACGGCGATGGCGACGCCGCTGACTGTCGTGCCGCCACGGGATGTGCTCTCCGTCGAAGCGCGCTATTTCGTTGAGGAAGTGCGCCGTGAATTGGTCGATCAATTCGGGATCGGCCGGGTAAACGAGGGCGGTCTTTCGGTTCGCTCGACGCTGGACTCGCAATTACAGGAAATAGCCCGGAAGGTCCTTCGGGACGGGCTGATCGCCTATGACCGCCGACACGGTTACCGCGGACCGGTTGCGCAGATCGGCATCGACGGGGATTGGCAAGCCGCGCTAGGCGAGGCGTCGGTTCCGTCCGATATCGACCCCTGGCAGCCTGCCGTCGTGCTCTCCATGGACGCTAAATCGGTCCGGTTGGGGTTGGCCGACGGGACCGAAGGGGTTTTGCCGCTGGGTGAAATGCGCTGGGCGCGCAAAGCGCTGGACGATCAGGCCCGGGGCTCGGCGATCAAGAAACCGGCCGATGTGGTGGCGCCGGGCGATGTCATCCTTGTCGAAGCCGTGCTGTTCAAGGAACCGGATAAGGACGGGGGCAATCCCGAACCCTATCCGCCGGGGACCTACGCGCTTCGGCAAGTGCCAGCGGTCAACGGCGGGATCGTGGCGCTCGATCCCCATACCGGACGGGTTCTGGCGATGCAGGGCGGCTGGAGCTTCGACGATAGCGAGTTCAATCGGGCAACGCAGGCGACGCGGCAACCGGGATCCGCGATCAAGCCATTCGTATATCTGACCGCCTTGGAAAACGGGTTCACGCCCGCGACGATGATCCTGGACGCGCCTTTCGTGTTGGATCAAGGGCCGGGCCAGAAGAAATGGAAACCGTCGAACTTTTCCCGAAAGTTTTACGGGCCCAGTCCCATGCGGGTCGGTATCGAACGGTCACGCAACCTGATGACCGTTCGACTGGCGCAGGCGGTCGGCATGGATGCGGTGGTCAAGACGGTTTCGGATTTCGGCATCATGCAGGACATGCCGAAACAATTGTCGATGGCCTTGGGCGCGGGCGAAACCCGACTGCTCAACATCACAACGGCCTATGCCATGCTGGTGAACGGAGGGAAGAAGCTCACCCCGACCCTGATCGACAGGGTTCAAGATCGCGACGGCAGGACTGTCTTCCGCCACGACAACAGGGACTGTCCCGATTGCCGCAACGCCGAATGGACCGGGCAGGCGGTTCCGGTCCCGCCGGACAATCGCCCGCAATTGGTCGACCCCATCAGCGCTTATCAGGTGACGAGCATGCTGGAAGGGGTCGTGCAGCGGGGCACCGGGCGGCGCATCCGGGAATTGGGCAAGCCGCTCGCCGGCAAGACCGGCACCACGAATGACAGCCGCGATACGTGGTTCGTCGGATTCGCGCCCGACCTCGCGGTCGGGGTATTCGTCGGCTTCGACAATCCCATCCCGCTCGGCAAGCAGCCCTGGGGTGGGCAGGAAACGGGATCTTCCGTTGCCGCGCCGATCTTCAAGGCGTTCATGGGCGAAGCGTTGGAAGACAAGCCGGCTATTCCCTTCCGTACCCCACCAGGCGCCTTGTTGGTGCGGATCGACGCGGAAACCGGTTCTTTGGCCGGTCCGGGAACCAAGAACGTCATCATGGAAGCGTTCAAGCCGGGAACCGCGCCGTCGACGTCGGGTTCCGGGACTTTCATCGATGGATCCGATGTGGATAGTGCGTCGCCCGGCGTCGGCGGCGCCGCCGGAGGATCAGGAAGCGCGACGGGCCTGTATTGATATCGACTATTGTCGAGGTCTTGACGAAAAAGACCCAATATTCTGTTGGATGTGTGGCGTGGCTATAGCCGAGCTTCCTGCGATGGCTTATCGGTAACTAATATTTAACTCCTTCAACGCTAGACATTTAGCAAGCATCCGGAGGCGTTGACGGCACCCATGCGCCTGTCAGTTAAGTCGTTTGGAGACGGTTGGGAATAAACCCGCCGGTCGGGAGAATTTAATGACGAGCCGCAAGCTCATCGTCCTGGATGACGATGATATCGCCCGCGAAATTGTCTCCGCGAGTGCACAGCGCGCCGGTTTTTCCTGTGTCGGGTATTCTTCCGCCGCTGAACTGCGCATGGAAGCCGATCTCCATGAATTCGATCTGCTCGTACTGGATTTGAACCTGCTGGATACCGACGGGGTCGAAGTTCTTCAGTATCTCAGCGGTCAGCAGTTCAAGGCCCCGATCCTCTTGGTCAGCAGCCTGGAGGAGCGTGTCCTCTATTCCACACTGCGCGTCGGTTCCTCCCTCGGGCTTCAATTGCTCGACCCCATTCGCAAACCGCTGCGTCCCTCCGAATTGGGGACTATTCTTGCGTCGATTTCGACTGTCAGTGCGCCGTTGCGGCAGGAAGACCTGAAGAAAGGTCTTCAGGAAAGCCAGTTTCGCGTCGCCTACCAGCCCAAGGTCTCGTTGCAGGATGGACGCGTCGTCGGGGCGGAAGCCTTGGCGCGCTGGACGCATCCGGACCGCGGCCCGATTTCCCCTGTCGATTTCATTGCGTTGGCGGAAGACGGGGCACTCATCGCGGACCTTACCTATTTCGTGGCCGGGACGGCCTTCGAAGACTGCAAGTCGTGGTCCAATGCCGGTTTTCATCTATCCGTCGCCGTGAACGTGTCGGCGAAATCGCTCACCGACCGTTCCTTCAGCGACAAACTGGCGGAGCTTGTTCGCGGGAGCAGCTTGCAGACCGATCAGATTACGTTGGAAATCACCGAAACCTCGGCCATGTCCGATGCCTCGGCGATGTTGGCTATGCTGACGCAGTTGCGGATACGCGGGTTCAACCTCAGTATGGATGACTTCGGCACCGGCTATTCCAGCCTGATGCAATTGCACCGGCTGCCGTTCTCAGAGGTCAAAATCGACAGAACTTTCATCCACGGCATGGATACCGACCAGGAAGCCCGGGTCATTTCCCGGGCCATGATCGGGCTTGGCCACAATCTGGGCATGCGCGTCGTCGCGGAAGGCATCGAGACCAAGGGCGTCATGCAGATGCTACAAGAAGAAGGCTGCGACATCGGCCAGGGCTATTATCTGGGTAAGCCGATGTGGCATCATGAGTTCCTGGATTGGTTGGGAGACTCTGCCGTCGCAGTTCCAGCGGAATGAACACTGTTCGAAATGACCAAGACCTGAATATTGACCCCGTTCCCCGGAACGAAGTCGGCGAGGGCGAGCTTGCCGGCCTGGAATTGTCCAAACGGCCGATCTGGATCTGGAGCTTGCAGACCGAGCGGATCGAATGGGCCAATACCACCGCTCTGGAATTCTGGCAGGTTCCCGACATCGCAACCTTGCGGCCAAAGAGCGAACTGAGGTCCAAAGCGGCAAGAATGCGGGTCGCCGGCTACGGCGACCGGATCGCGGCTGGCGAGATCGTCGATGAAGATTGGACCATGTATCCCGGCGGCAAGCCGGTTTCCGTGCGTATCATCGCGTCGGGCTGCCGGTTTCACGGTGACGATGGGTTGATTTGCGAAGCGGTCGAAGGCGTCACCGCGACCAAGGAAGCCGGCGCCTACGCGCTGCGTGCCTTTGCCGAAACCTTCCACGTTTCGCCGATCGCGGAAATCGTCTGCAACATCGACGGCAGGATTCGGTTTCTCAATACCGCGGCGATGAATGCTTTCAGCGTCATGGCCGGCGCCCGACTCGTGGATATCGCGGACGACTCCGCCGCGGCTGAATTGGAACCGTTTCTGGACGTGCATCTCGGTGAATCCTACCTGACGCGGGATGTGAAATTTGGTGACGATCAGGACGCGCGCTGGTGGCGGATCATCGCGCAGGCCGGCAAGGATACGACGACCGGAGAAGATGCCGTCTATCTATATTTGCTCGACGTGACGGTGGAACGGGAAGCGGCGCAAGCTCTGTCGGCCCAGGAGAAAATGTTCGCCATGGCGTTCAACGCCTTGCCGTTGGGCTTCGCGTTGAAAGACAGTGAAGCCCGTTACATCTTCGCCAATAAATTTCTTGAGCGGCAATTCGGCAGGCCTCACATGGAACTTATCGGCAAGACGATTGCCGAGGTTTCGGAATTCGATGGCGTGGAAGAGGCTTTGGAGGCGGATATTCATGCCTTGCGGACGGGCAAGTCGAGCCGAATTCATGAACTTCATCCGATCGGCGATGAATTGCGCCACATCTTGCGTGGCCGTGAAGTCGTCGACGGTTTGGACGGAAACAACTGGCTGCTGAGTTTCGGTCTCGACGTTACCGATCAGGTGCTTGCACAAGAAGACTTGCAGTCGGAAAAGGATTTCATTCAGGCCGTCTTGGACACGGCGCCGATCCTTGTGTTCACGCGCAAGATGAACGGCGATTTTGGTTTCATGAACCGGGCTGCAAGCCAGTTCCTGGAGGACAAACCCAGCCTTGTTCTCGGACTGGATCCGTTGGGCACGGGAAGAGGCGACGGTCCGAATGACGAAGAGGACTCAGTCTATAGTTTGGTCGAACAACGCCAGGACCGTGTGACGACGGAAACGGTTTATCGCACGGCTGCCGGGGAAGAACGCTCGTTCCGCACCACAAGTCTGCCGCTCAACCGGGCGAAGGGCGACTTGGAAGTGCTGTCTGTTTCCGTCGATATCACCGAGCTCAGGCGGGCGCGGATGTCCGCCGAACGATCGAACGAAGCCAAGAATGGTTTCCTCGCGGCCATCAGCCATGAGATCCGGACCCCGTTGAATGGCGTTCTGGGCATTGCGCGTTTGCTGGAAGATACGCGCCTGGACCGCGATCAGGCGCAGATGGTGAAGACGGTACAGGAATCCGGTCAGCACCTTTTGTCGTTGATCAACGATATCCTGGACTTTTCCAAGATCGAGGCGGGCGCGGTGACATTGGAGGAGGAGTCTTTCGACCTTCATTCCTCGCTCACCTACATCGCCGATATTCTTTCGCCGCGCGCGCAGCAGGCAGGCATCGACGTCGTCTTTACGGTCGATGGTTCCGTTCCCCGGGGGCTGACGGGCGATCTGGGGCGGGTCCGACAGATCCTGGTCAACTTGATCGGGAACTCCATCAAGTTCACGAAACAAGGGGGCGTTCACCTCGATGTGAATGTGGCCGAGCGGAACGGCGAATTGGTGACACTGCGCTTCGCGGTCACCGACACCGGAATCGGTATTCCGGAACAAGCGCTGCCGACCCTGTTCGAACCGTTTACCCAAGTCGATTCCAGCGCCGCGCGCCGGTATGAAGGGGCCGGTCTTGGATTGGCCATCTGCATGCGGCTCGCGACCTTGATGAATGGCGCATTGGCGGTGGTCAGCAAGCTGGGCGTCGGCAGCACGTTTACCGTAACCATTCCCTTCATCGTTACGGAAGGTGTTGCCACAAGCGATGTTAATCTGACCGACCCGCTGGATAAGTTGCGTGTCAGCCTAGTCGGATTTTCACCTCTGATCGCGGATGCATTGTCGAAGCAGGTCCAGGGATGGGGCGGGACTCCCGCCGTCTTTGGCGCAATTTCCGATATCCCCGATCCGTCGGCTTCTGATTTGATGATCATGCCTGAAGGTGCGGCGCGGAACGGCGGGGCGGTGCCGGCGGCGGATATTTGCCCGACATTGATTCTGCTCGAATGGTCCGAATCCCAAGCCAAGATTTCCGATTCCAGGTATGAGACCCTGCGTCGGCCGGTCTCCGCTTTGAAGCTGGCCGGCGCCATCAAGCGCTTGCTGTCCGGGGGCGGCGAGGCCGACCTGCCGGAGGAAGACGCCTTTCAAGCGCAGGAGAGTGCTGAACAACTTGCCAGCGATACGGCCTCCGCGTTGCAGATACTCGCTCAGAAGAAGACCAAATCGCTTCGGATCCTCATTGCCGAGGATAACAACGTGAATCAGTACGTTATCGGTCAGATGGTGCGGAATGTCGGGCATACGGCCGATATCGTCGGCAATGGGTTGGAAGCGGTTCAGGCGGCTTCCTCGCTTCCCTATGACGTCATCTTGATGGATGTTCGGATGCCGGAAATGGATGGCATCGTCGCGACCGGAAAAATCAGGGAGCTTCCCGGGGCGGCCGGCAAGATCCCGATCATCGCGATGACCGGTGACGTTCTGCAGGATACCGTCGACGCGTGTTACAAGGCCGGCATGGACGGCTATATCGCTAAACCGTTCGACCGCGACGTGTTGATGGCGGAACTGGCGAACCTCGTTGGCAGCGGGCGTGTCTCGAATGCCCAGACGATGAGCGCCACCTTGCCGGTAGCCGACGAGATCGACGAGGAAATGGTTTTCGAAATGCTCCAGGTTCTGGGCAGCGCCGATTACATGCGTCTGCTGGACCAAACCGTGGCGCGTACCAAAACGGTGATTGAGGAAATGTTGCGGGCCGCCTCAGTCCGTGGAACGGACGACCTGGTGCAAAAGGCGCATGCGTTGCAATCCTCGCTGGGTCATCTCGGGCTCAAACACGCGCGGGACGTTTGCCTCTTCATAGAACAGAATGCGCCGAAGCGCGAGATGTCGGAAATCACGGCCGAAATCAATAAATTGGGTGAGGTCGTGGAGCGCGGAGTCGCGCGCATCAAGTCGGACCAATAGCGATATCCGGAACTCACGCCGCTCGGACATGCTGGGGCTTGTCACGCTTGGTCCTATCTTCTAAACGCCTTTGGTATTGTTTGGCGGGCACACCGCCCATCCGATCTACCGGTAACGAGGAAGCGTTTTCATGCGGGCTGAAATTCAGACTGTCGTCGACGAACTCAAGCAGTCTTTGGAACTGCTGAGGAGGCATCTTTGACTTGGAGAATTCCAAGAAACGCCTGCTTGAACTGAATGCCAGGGTCGAAGACCCGACCCTTTGGGACAATGCCGCGGAAGCGCAGAAGCTGATGCGCGAGCGGTCCTCCCTCGACAGCCGGATCGGCGGATTTGAGGAACTCGAAAACGGTCTGAACGACAATGTCGAACTGATCGAAATGGGTGAGGCCGAAGGCGACGCGGATGTCGTTACCGAGGCCGAGGACGCGCTGATCGCCTTGGGCGACAATGCACGAAAGCTTCAAATCGCAAGCTTGCTGTCAGGCGAAGCGGACGGCAACAATTGCTTCCTGGAAGTCCATGCCGGGGCGGGCGGGACCGAGTCCCAGGATTGGGCCAACATGCTGTTGCGGATGTATTCGCGCTGGTGCGACCAAAACGGCTACAAGACCCAGATCATCGAAGAAAGCCCGGGCGAAGAAGCCGGCATCAAATCCGCGACGCTGAAGATTGACGGGCCGGACGCCTATGGGTGGCTAAAGACCGAAACCGGCGTGCACCGCTTGGTCCGGATTTCGCCTTTCGACTCGAATGCACGGCGCCATACCAGTTTTTCCTCCGTCACCGTCTATCCCGAAATCGACGATTCCATCGAGATCGAAATCGAGGAAAAGGATCTCCGGGTCGACACCTATCGCGCCTCCGGCGCCGGCGGTCAGCACGTCAACAAGACCGATAGTGCGATCCGCTTGACCCATATTCCGACGGGGATCGTCGTCCAGTGTCAGAACGACCGCTCACAGCACAAGAACCGGGCCCAAGCCATGAAGATGCTGGAAGCGCGTCTTTATGAAAAGGAACTGCGCGAGCGGGAAGAAGCGGCCCAGGCCGAGCACGAAGCGAAGACCGATATCGGCTGGGGACATCAAATCCGTTCCTATGTGCTGCAGCCCTATCAGATGGTGAAGGACCTGCGCACCGGCGTCGAAAAGGGGAACGCGCAGGGCGTCCTGGACGGCGACCTATCGGAATATCTTGAGGCGGCGCTGGCCATGAAAGTGGATGGCGGCCCAAGCGGTCCGGTCGAAGATATCGACTAGGCACCAGGCCTTCGCGGTGTGGCGCCTTCGCGGCGTGGCGGAAACGCCTATTCCTCCAGGAAGAACTCAAGCAAAAGCCGGGCGGTTTCGTCCGGCTTTTCTTCCGCCAGGAAATGGCCGCAATCGGCGATCGCCTGGCCGCGGACGTCGGCCGCGCGTTCGCGCCAGCAGGCCAGCACGTCGTATTGCGCTTCCATCACCGCAGCCCCACCCCAGATCGCCAGAAGCGGACAAGCGATCTTGGTCGTCAAATCCGCCTCGTCATGCTCCAAGTCGATGGTGGCCGCCGCGCGGTAGTCCTCGCAAGAGGCATGGATCATGGCCGGGTCGTTCCAGCAGCGCTGGTATTCCGCGTAGGCTTCCGGAGTGAAATAGCTGTTGCCCTGCGGGGACAGACTGCCGGTTTTGAAACCGTAATAGAAATCGGGGTCCCTGCCGATCAGCGTTTCCGGCAGTGGGTTCGGTTGCGCCAGGAAGAACCAATGGTAATAGGCCATCGCAATGCCTTGGTGCGAGTCAGAGAAGATCTTGTGGGTCGGCACGATATCGAGAACAGCAAGGCGCTTGACCTTGTCCGGATGGTCCAATGTCAGCCGATGTGCGACGCGGCCGCCCCGGTCGTGACCGGCAAGCAGGAATTTGTCGAAGCCGAGGGATTCCATAACCGCGACCAGATCGCCGGCGGTGGCGCGTTTGGAATAGGGAAAATGGTCCGGCGTGGTTTCGGGCTTTCCGCTATCGCCATAGCCGCGTAGATCCGGGGTGACGACGGTGAAGTGTTCCGCCAGAATGGGGGCCACCTTGTGCCACATCGCATGGGTCTGCGGATAGCCGTGCAACAGCAGCAGGGGCGGGCCGTTGCCGCCGATGCGCAGATTGATTTCCGTTTCCGGCGTCGCGATACGTTTTTGCTCGAAACCGTCGAACAGCATGGTGAACCTCCCCTTGCGGTGTCGCCGGATTCCTTTTCGGTCCGGCAGTTATGATTTGGGTCGCCGGTTGGCCAGGTAAATACCGGGCAGGACAAGCGCCGCGCCGATCAGATGATACTTCTCCAGGGTCTCGCCCAGAAAGAACCAGGCAAGAAAGGCGACATAGACCGGTCCGAGATACAAGATCAGACTGCCGCGCGCCGCGCCCAAGACCGCTTGCGCCTTGGCATAGGCCTGATAGGCGCCGAAACCGGGCAGCAGGATCAACAAGGCGATCGCGGCGATACCGTCCTGGGTAAAGGGCATCGCTTTGATGGTCAGCGTTTCCCACAGATAGAAGGGCGCCAACAGAATAGTTCCGGCGCCGCAGATCGCGGTGAAACGGGTCATCATGCCCATCGCGCTCGGTCGGTATTTCATCATGATCGCGTAGATCGCCCATCCGGCGACCGCGCCCATGATCCAAAGGTCGCCGATGGTGAACTGAAGGGATTTGAAAGCGCTCAGATCTCCGCGGGCGATGATCCAAAGCACCCCGGCTAGACAGATCAGCCCGCCCAATACCTGGATCGCCGTCAAGCGCTCGCCATAGAACCGCCATGCCAGGAAGACGATCATGACCGGGGCCGATGCGTAGAGCAGCCCGATATTCGTCGCCGTCGTCGTTTCCGCGCCGATATAGACGAAAGCGCCGCAGACCCCCATGCCCAACGCGCCCAGGACGACAAGATCCTTCCATTCCCGCATCACGTCTTGGCGATGCTGCCACAGTTTCGGGCCGCGGATCATCAGCATCAGGATCAGCACCCCGAACCAGCGCCAGAAGGCCAGGGCGACTGGCGGGGCGGTATCGGCCATCCAACGCGCAACAAGCATGTTCGTTCCGAACATCGCCGGCGCGGTCAGAAGAAGAGCGTAAGCGACCTGACGTTCGCTAAGCCCGGCAAAACCGTGCTCCTGCGGGCCCTGGCCGCCGTTTGAAATCGGCGTGTTCGACATGGCGCTCTTGATATAGCGCCGACGGTGATACCGCCAGCGTAGGGGCCGGAAAAAGCTTTATGATACGATTCCGGTTAAATGCCCGTGAGCAAGTATGGACGGGTCGCCAATTATCATTATTGTTTAACCTGTCTCTGGTATGGATAGCGTGGCGTAGGGGCCCAACCGCGTGTTCTTTTTCCGAGGCTGAGAACAATGTGGTGTCTGTCCAGGTACGGTTTCCGTGAATAGAAGTTGGCTAGGTCGTAAAAGCAGGAACTTCGCACGCATGCTGCGTCGTCGCTTGGTCGTGCCTATGTTCTCCAACAAACGTCCCCCGGAATTCGCGGCGCGCGGTGTGCTGTTCGGCATCTTTTTCGCCTTCACGCCACTGGTCGGCGTTCAACTGGCGGTTATCCTGGCCTTCTGGTCCTTTGTCCGCGCCTTCGTTCCGCGCTGGGACTTCAATCTGATCGTGGCCATGGCCTGGATATGGACGACCAACGTTTTTACGCTGGGGCCGATCTATTACGGCTTCGTTCTGACCGGCCAGATCATGTTGGGCCGTTGGGACGAACCGCTTGGCTATGACGCCTTCAGCACACGGTTGCACGAATTGCTGGCGGCGAATACCGATGCCAGCGCCCTGCAGGAGTTCTGGTACGGCACCATCAGTGTGTTGGATGCCTTCGGCTTGCCGCTCTTCCTGGGATGCGTGCCTTGGGCCGTCGGTCTGGCCGTCGCGGGTTATTTCTGGTCCTTGCGTTTCGTGCGGCGCCGGCACGAAGCGCGCGCCGTTCGCCGGGCCCGCCGCCGCGAGCATAGCCGCTTCGCCCGTCAAAGCGTCTGACGCCTCACCGATTTTCGAATTTTAGATCAGCGCGCCGTAGAAATCCGGCGGCAGGCCGGCCTTACTGCGGCTGTCTTCGTTGAACGGCGGTTTCAGCATGCCCCTGAAGTTGGCGCGGACAAGGTCTCGCCATGTCTCAGCGGGGTTCCGGCCCCTTTCCAGGCAAAGCCAATCGAACCAACGCTTGCCCGCGGCCACATGGGTTATTTCGTCATCATGGATGATCTGCAATCGGTCCGCACTGTCGTCATCGCCGGCGGCCCGGAGCTTGGCGATCATCGCCGGGGTGACATCCAATCCGCGCGCTTCCAACACCAGCGGCACGATGGCCAGCCGGGTCAGCAGGTCATGGGCGGTGTCTTGGGATGCCTGCCACAAGCCGTCATGGGCGGGGAAGTCGCCATAGGCGCTTCCCAATTGGTCCAACCGTTCCGCTAGCAGTTGAAAATGCTTTGCTTCGTCGTCGGCCACCTGGACCCAGTCGTCCAGAAACGCCTTGGGCGGTTCGGGGTTGCTGCGGGCGAAACGCGCAACGATATCCCAGGCCAAGTCGATGGCGTTCAGTTCGATATGCGCAAGCGCGTGCAGCAGGGCCGCCCGCCCCGCGGTCCCTTGATTGATCTTGCGTTTTTTCACCTTGCCTGGATTGACCAGCTCCGGCTTCTCGGGGCGCCCCGGTCGGTCCGGCGGTGGTGCGGACCCGACCCCGCTAACCGACCCGGCACGCCATAACGCCGCATAACGGCGTGTCCGGTCCGCCTTTTCCGCCGGATCGGGGTTTTCGAGCACGGATACCGCCAAGGCGGTCAGGCTTTGATGTCCGGGCAAAAGGCTGTCCGCCTCAAAGCGCTTTCGCGGCGTCCAACACTTCCTGTGCGTGACCGTTGACCTTCACCTTGGGCCAGGCCTTCGCGACCTTGCCGTCCGGCCCTATCAAATAGGTCGAGCGGATGATTCCTTCGAATTCCTTGCCGTACATCTTCTTCACGCCCCAGGCGCCGAATTTCTCACAAACATCCGAGCCTTCGTCCGAGGCGAGGGCGAAGTTCAATTCCTGCTTGGCTTTGAAGTTGTCGTGCTTCTTGACGGAATCCTTGCTGATCCCGATGATTTTCGCACCGATCTTGTCGAATTCACCCTTCAGGTCTCTGAAGTCCTTCGCTTCGGTCGTGCAGCCGGGCGTGTTGTCCTTGGGGTAGAAATAGACGACGACCGGCGACCCTTTGAGGTCGGCCAGGGTGACGGATCCGCCGCCATCGGTCGGCAGGGTGAAGTTCGGGGCGGTGTCGCCTTCTTGCAGTGCCATGGCTGGTCTCCTTCGATAGTCGTCCGTTCGCAGACAGAGTTACAGGATGGATACGCCGTCGATCAATCATCGGATCGGCAATTCAGCGTATCAATTGGGCATATTCGGCCAGGGTGCTTTTCACCGCTGCGACCTTTTCGCGCCGAAGGACACGGCCTAGTCTTACCGCAGTCAGTAAGATGCACACAGGGTCAAAAAGGGAGGAAATCGCATGACAGTATTGCTGGTGGGGTCGGTCGCGCAGGCCGGGCAATCCGTCGTTGAACGGGAGCTGGGCGGAAAGATCCCGGTCGACGCAGTCATGCTGAACGATCCCGACAAGGATGCGGTCGCGGCGAAATTCGCCGAAGCCCGGATGATTGTCTCTCCGGCTTACCGCGCCGACTTTCCCCCGTCGCCGAAACTGGAAATGCTGCACGCACCGAATGCGGGCCTGGATTCGATAGAATTCGATGCCCTGCCGCCGGGAACGCGCGTATGCAATGTTTTTGAACACCATATCGGCATTGGCGAATACGTGCTGGCCGGAATGCTGCGCTCGGTGATCGACCTCGATGCCCGCAGCCGTAAGTTCAAGGATGGCTTGAACTGGGAAGACACCCCGCGCCTCGGCGCGCCGACGCGCGGCGAGTTGAGCGGCAAGACCCTGTTGAGCATCGGTTACGGCACGATCGGCCAAGCGGTGGCGGAGCGGGCCCGGCCCTTCGGCGTGCGGATCGAAGCGGTGACGCGGACCCCGCGCCCGATGACGCCGGAACCGGATAAGATGGCCGGCTATGACAGCATGAAACAGATGATCGGCGATGCCGATTTCGTGCTGATCGCCTGTCCCCTGAATGACGAAACGGAAGCCATGTTCGATGCCGATCTGATCGGCGCGATGAAGCCTTCGGCCATTCTGATCAACGTGGCGCGCGGCAAGATTGTGGCGGAAAAACCGCTCTACGACGCCTTGGCTCAGGGCAGGATCGGCGGCGCGGTGCTGGATACCTGGTGGGATTACCCCAGCGCTGAAAACCGGAACGTCAAACCGTCGGCCTGCCCGTTCTGGGAACTCGACAATGTCGTGATGACACCGCATTGCTCGGGCTGGACCGATGGCCTGATCGAGCGTCGATTCAAGATTGTCGCCGAAAACGCCCGCCGGCTTTTCGCAGGCGAGGATTTGATCAATCAGGTCTTCCCGGATGTGTGACCCGGATCGCCCAACTCGCCCTGACTTCCGTCGACAGACCCCAGTTCCTCCCGCGCTTCCTCGGCCGGTCCGGCGATAAGGTCCTGGTAGTGTTGCCGGACCGTTTCGGCGACTTCGGCAATATGGTCCCGCAGGGACGGGAAGTCCTCGAACCCGCCGCAACGGGCCAACAGGGCCTTCTGTCCGTCGGGTGCTTTCTCTTCGTCCAGACCTTCCTGGGCGGTGAGGCGAATGGCGGCCTGAAGGTTCCGCCATAGTCGCAGGGCGGATCGCAGATCTTGCGCCACCGTGGCTTGCAGATATCCCGCTTCCGCCAGCTTTTCCAACGCCGTGCCGGTATTGGTGGACAGGATATCCTTGCCGTCGGCTGCGTGGCGCAGTTGCAGGTATTGCGTGATGAATTCGATATCCACAAGGCCGCCGTGCCGGTGTTTGATTTCCCAAGGTTTGTCGCCGGGATATTGTTTGCGAATGCGCTGCCGCATGGAGTCGACGTCGCGGACCAGGACCTTTGCATCGCGCGGCTGCCGGATGGCGTCCTCGATGATTTGGGCCAATACTTTCTGCAAGCCGGTCGGGCCGTAGATCGGCCGTGCGCGGGTCAGTGCCATGAATTCCCAGGTCCAGGCCTCGCCCTGGTAGTAGTTCTTGAATCCGTCGAATTGGGTGCAAACCGGACCCGACCGGCCGTTGGGCCGCAGCCTTGTATCGACCTCGTAAAGGTTTCCCTCGCCGGTCTGCGAGGTGATTGCCGTCACCAGCCGTTGGCCGAGGCGCGAAAAATAGACCATTGGCGTCAATTCGCGTTTCCCGTCCGATCCCTCGATATCCGCCGGCACATTGTAGACGAAAACCAGGTCCAGGTCGGACATCGGCGCCATTTCCCGCCCGCCCAATTTGCCGAAGGCCAGCACGGCGAGCCCCGTCTCGCCTTCAGCGCTTTCGCCGGGCCAGCCGCCATGGGGGTCGCGGAATTCCCGGCTTACGGACTCGGTCAGGGCGCCGACCGCCGTTTCCGCCACCGATGTCAGGATTGCGCCGGCCTCTTCGCCCGTGCGGCGGCCTTGCAGCAGTTCGACGCCGGTCTGGAATCGCCTGTCGTTGGCCCAGCGGATGACGATGTCGAGAATATCCTGGAAATCCCGGGCCTGTCCCAAGGCATGATCCAGCGTCTCTTTCATTTCGTGCCGGTCCGCTTCATCGGTGGACCAGTCATCGCTGATCACTCCGTCGAGAAGGGAGGGGTGTCGTGACAACCAGATCGCCAAGCGCGGCGCGTTACCCATGATTTCCGAAACCATGTCCAGCAGCGACGGGTTGGAATGAAACAGCGAAAGCAGTTGCACGCCTGACGGAAGTTCGCCCAGAAAATCGTCGAACCGGTTGAACGCCTGCATCGGGTTCGTCGTGGCGGCCAGGCTTTCCAGCAGGCGCGGCATCAGTTCGGTCAGAAGCTGCCGGGCGCGTTCGCTTCGTGTCGACCGATAACGCCCATGGTGCCAGACGCGGATACGTCCGATCACGTGGGACGCGTCCCCGAATCCCATATCGGTCAAAGTTTCCACTGTTTCCGGATCGTCCTCGACGCCGGTGAACACCAGGGACCGGCCGCCGCTGCCCAGATCCGGTTCGTCTTCGAAAAGTTGGGAATATTCCTGCTCCACCTGGCGCAGATGGCGAAGGAGTTCGGCGCGGAAGGCGTCCGGGTCGTCATAGCCCATGAAAACGCCTATGGCGTCCACGCCTTCCCAGGTCGCCGGCATTTTCTGGGTCTGTTCGTCCATCACCATTTGCAGGCGATGTTCCAAGGTGCGCAGAAAATTGTAGCTTTCCCGCAGACGGGCGGCGGCATCGGGGCTGGTATGGCCTTCCGCCGCCAATTGATCGATGGCCTCCAAGGTCTTGCGCATTCGCAGGGCCGGCGTCCGGCCGCCCCAAATCAGCTGCTGGGTCTGGGCGAAGAACTCGATCTCTCTAATCCCGCCGCGACCGAGCTTCACGTTATGCCCTTCGATGGCGACCTGTCCGCCGCCGCGATGAGCATTGATCTGACGCTTGATGGAATGGATATCGGCGACAGCGGCGAAATCCAGATGCTTCCGCCAGACGAATGGGCGGATGTGTTCCAGGAAACGGTATCCCAAATCGCAGTCGCCCGCGACCGGCCGCGCCTTGATCATGGCGGCCCGTTCCCAGTTCTGGCCGATCGTTTCGTAATAGGATTCCGCGGCGCCGACGGTCATGGCCAGCGGCGTCATCCCAGGATCCGGGCGCAACCGAAGATCGGTTCTGAACACGTAGCCGTTCGCGGTGCGCTCATGCATCAGATTGACGATCGTCTGAGTGGCGCGGACCATGTCCTGCCGCAAACGGTCGGGATCCTTCGGTTTCAGGCGCTCCGGCTCGTACAAGGCAATGATGTCGATATCGCTGGAATAGTTAAGCTCGCCCGCCCCCAGTTTTCCCATGCCAAGCAGCATGTAGCCGCAATTGTCGAGGGTCTCCCCCTCCAGATCGACATCGATCTTCCCGCTCGTCACGAGAGCGCCGAGCGCGTGACGTACACCGGCATTCAGGCAATGTTCCGCCAAAAGCGACAGGGTTCCGGTGATTTCTTCAAGTTTCCATGCGCCCGTCAGGTCCGCCAAGGCGATCAACAAGGCGGCTTGTCGTTTCGCGGTGCGCAGGGCCTTGGATGTGGCGGCCTGTGGTTCGGCGGGACTGATTTCTCGGATGCCCTCGAAAATGGCGTCACGCGCACCCACATATCCGGTGCCTGGAAGATCCAGCAGAAAACCGATTTCCTTAACCGCAAGCTGCGTCAGAAAGGGACTGTTACCGAACAAGGCGTCCAAAATCTGTTTACCGCCGGGCGCGGCAAGGAAGGCTTCGGCTTCCGCCGATCTTTCCGCGGTTTGGGCGGCTTCCAGCCATCTTTCCAGGCCGACGGTCGCGGCATGGTCGTCACCGGCGCGCGGCGGGCGGTCCGGCTCGGGAACAATAGCGGATAGATCCATCAATACGTCCTGTTCACATCAGAAAATCTAGGCTAACCCATTGGTCTTTCCCAATGGGCGGCAGACTAGGGGAAGTTCGGCCGCTCTCCAAGGTTCGGCAGGTATCGGCATCCGGCCTTTTCCTGGCGCTTCCGTTTGGAGTGCGGGCGCGAACATGCTCTATTGCGGCGGAATTTCTGTTCCTTTTCGCAATCACAGAAGAACGGTTCTTGTACTAAGTGCGACGACGCAGCCTACGTATAACTTTGGAAATTGCCGCGGGGCTTATAGCCGGACTGGCATTCCTTGTGGCCATCGGCTTTTGGCGGTTGTCGCAGGGACCCGTTTCGCTCGCCTTTTTGACGCCGGCCGTCCAACAGGCCTTGTCGCAGTTCGACAGCCCGCTGGAGATCGAAGTCCAGGATACCGTCCTCTCCTGGGGCGGATGGGACCGCGCGGTAGATATCGTTATCAAGAACGTCACGTTGCGGCAGCCCGGCGAAAGCCCGGCGGTGGTCTTGCCGGAAGTGTCGGTCGGGCTTTCGATCCGGGCCCTTGGACGGGGTGAGATCGCACCGACCAGCCTGGAAATCTTTTCGCCTGAAATCCTGGTGCGCCGGCATGCGGATGGACGCTTTGCATTCGGTTTGACGGCACAGGACCTGGAGGAGAGTGACGAGGCGCCGGTCTCGATGTCGGTGCTCGATGCATTCATGCGCCCGCCGGATCCGGACAGCCGATTGGCCTATCTCACCAAGGTCAGTATTCTGGACGCCACCGTCACGGTCAGCGACCAGATTGCCGGGCTGACATGGCAAATGCCCCAGTCCAACATCATCCTCGTCCGTGAAGGGAACGAGTTGCGCGGCAATGTCAGTTCCATTCTGACCGCGGCCGGCCAAGAAACGCCGGTTTCCGCCGTGATGCTCCGGTCCTTGGATACCAGGGCGATGTCCTTCACCCTGAGTTTTCAAGATTTCGACCCCGCGTTGGTCGCCAGAGCCATTCCCGAGGCTTCCTTCTTGAAGGATGTGCGAACGTCGCTGACAGGGTCGGTGAAGGCCAATCTTTTGCTGGACGGCAGGCCGAAGGACGCGGAAATCAATCTGCGGGGTGATTTCGGGCGCATCGTTCTGGACTTGGACTTGGACGAGAAGACGCCGGTGCTGACCGCGGGACTGAAACTGTTCGATGTCGACACCAAGAGACTGGCCTCAATCAGCCCGCTTCTTGCGGATTTGAAGCCGCTGTCGACACGGCTGGACGGCACGGCCGCGCTGACGACCACGACCGCGGGCGAAATTATATCGGCGGATTTCGCCCTGACCGGCGGGCAAGGCGAACTTGACCTGACCGAATTCGATCTGGAACCGCTATCGCTGCGGGGGGTGGCGCTGGCAGGCCGTGTGGATGCGGATCTGCAATCCATCGTGCTGGAGGAAGCACGCGTCGATTTCCTGGACGAGACCTCGCTTGCCGTGCGCGGGGCCGCGGTGAAGGACGGCGACGCCTATGCGGTCGACCTTGCCGGTGACTTGGCATCCTTTCCGGCACAGGCCCTTGAACGGTTTTGGCCTGAGTCGATCAAAGGCGGCGCGCGCAGTTGGGTCCTTCCCAATATACCCGAGGCGTTGGTGCCGTCCGCCACGATTGAACTGCGCGGCCGCGTGCCTTTGGATGACCCGACGGCGGTCGAACTGGATCAGTTCGGCGGATCGATGGAAATCCGCGACGCCACTGTGCACTACTTCCGGCCTTTGCCGCCGGTGGTCGGTATCTCCGGCCGCGCGGAGTTCGGCCCCGGCTATTTCAATATTACGACCGAAGGCGGTCAGGTCGGCAAGAATATCAAACTGGGCGCTGGGCGGGTCGATTTGACGGAGCTCGATACGCTCGAAAATGCCAGCGTGTCCGTCGCGCTGGAGACCCCTCTCAGGGATGCGCTGCAACTGCTCGATCGTAAGCCGCTCGGTTTGATCACCAAGCTCGATATAGATCCGAACGACCTCGCCGGGGAGGGAAATGTCGAAACCTCCTTCAAGTTCCGATTGTTGAACTCCCTGAAAGCGGATGACGTCATCTATGCCGCGCGCGCTTCGATGCGGAATGTGTCGATGAAGAACGCGCCGCTCGACTCGACGATTTCGAATGGGCTGCTCAACCTAGATTTGAACACGTCCGGGATGACGATATCCGGCAACGCGGAAATGAACGGCGAACCGGTGTTGATCGATTGGCGTGAGAATTTCAAGGACACGGAGGATTTGCGATCCCGCTACGACGTTACCGGCATCGTCGATGACGCGTTCTTGCGCGGCGTCGGTATCGATTTCGATCCCTATATCGCGGGATCGGCGAAAATCGATCTGACCTATCAGTCCTTCCGCCGCCATCCTTCCGTACTCGACATCGATGCGGAAATGACGGAGTCGGTCATTACGGCGGACGTCCTGAATTGGACGAAGCCCGCGGGCGTGCCGGGCGACCTTTCCCTGCGGATGGTCTTGCTGCCGGAAGGCGGCGCGCGGTTGGAGGGGGTCACCCTGAAGACCGAAGAAATGGATGCGTCGGGCACGGTCCTTCTCGGGGAAGATTTTTCCACGATCATGCGGGTCGATATCGATCACCTGGACTATCGCGGCAATGACGCTAAAGGGGTCATCAAACGCCGGCCGGATGGTGGATTGAGCATCGATGCCGAGGGCAGCCGCTTCGACATCAATCATTTTCTCGAAACCGACCGGGGCGATCCTGCCGAGGAGGAACCGGGGCTTCCCTTCGACCTGATGGCGAGTTTCGACGAGATTGTGGCCGGCGCGCAGAGGCGCCTTCAGGATGTCGCGGTCACCATGGCGCATGATGGTGAGGATGTTCGCGAGTTGCGTCTGGACGCCCGGGTTGCCGATGGCAGCGCGTTGTTGATCCGGCTTGATTTGGCCGGACAGGGGCAGACCTTGAATGTCTCGACCAATAATGCGGGGGCCGCCTTGGACGCCTTGAACTGGACCAACCGAATACGTGGCGGTCAACTCACCGTCCGAGCGCAACGTGCGACAATGGACGCACCGATGGCCGGCACCGTCCTTGTCGAGAATTTTTCGCTGAGCAATGCCCCGGCGATCGCCAAGCTGCTTGAATTCATGTCGCTTACCGGAATTCTATCGGCCCTGTCCGAAACCGGTCTGGCGTTCGATGAAATGACCGCAAATTTCAACTTCAACGACGGGTTCCTGGAGTTCGAAGAAGCCCGCGCCTATGGAAATTCGATTGGGATCACTGGAACCGGCCATATCGACACGGATGCGGAATTCGTCGCCGTGGAAGGGACGGTTGTTCCCGCCTATTCGGTCAATCGTGTCCTGGGCGCCATTCCGCTCATTGGCCCCCTTGTCGTCGGCGGAGAAGGCCAGGGGTTGTTTGCCGCGAATTACGAAATCGACGGTCCGTTGGAAGACCCGGATGTTGCGGTCAATCCACTATCCGCCTTGGCGCCCAGTTTCCTCAGGCGATTGTTCAAGGCGGATACGGATGCGAGTGAACCGCTTGCAACCGGACGCGAGGATGAGGAAGGGACCACGGGGCCGGCGATCGGCGGTAATTGACGGATTTCCCGCGGGTCTCCCTCATACGCGCTAGGCGTATGTGCTAGGCCGGGCGCACCAGAACATGACGTTTCTTGCCGGAAGACAGTTTGATCACGCCTTCGTCCATAAGATCGTCGGCCGTCACCGTCAGGCTGTCGCTGGCGATCTTCTCGTCATTCAGCCGGGCGCCGCCGTTCTTGATCAATCGCCGTGCCTCCCCGTTGCTGGCCGCCAGGCCCGCGCGGTTCAGCATGTCCAGAATCCCGATGCCGGCCTCAAGATCCCCGCGGTCGATTTCGACGGTCGGCAGGTCGTTTGCGATCTGCCCCGCGTCGAATGTCTTGCGGGCCGTCTCGGCCGCGGCTTCCGCAGCGGCGGCGCCGTGAAGCAAGCTGGTCGCTTCATGCGCCAGAAGCTTCTTGGCCTCGTTGATTTCCGCCCCTTCCAGGGCTTCCAGCTTGGCGATCTCCGCCATGTCCAAATCCGTGAACAGGCGCAGGAAGCGGCCGACATCGGCATCGTCGGTGTTGCGCCAGAATTGCCAATAGTCGTAAGGCGACAGAAGATCACCATCGAGCCAAATCGCGCCGGCCGCGGTCTTGCCCATCTTGGCGCCGCCGGACGTGGTCAGCAGCGGGACCGTCAGGCCGAAGACCTCATTGCCGGAGACCCGGCGGGTCAGTTCGATGCCGTTGACGATATTGCCCCATTGATCCGAACCGCCCATTTGCATCTTGCAGCCGATCCGTTTGTTCAGCTCCATGAAGTCATAGGCCTGCAGGATCATGTAGTTGAATTCCAGGAAGGTCAGCGGCTGTTCACGATCCAACCGCAGCTTGACGGAATCAAAGGACAGCATGCGGTTGATGGTGAAATGCCGGCCGATGTCGCGCAGGAAGTCGATATAGTTCAGCCCGCGCAGCCAATCGTCGTTGTTCACCATGACGGCGTCCGTCGGCCCATCCCCGAAGGTCAGAAATTTGGCGAAGACGCGTTTGATGCCCGCGATGTTGCTCGCGATCTGTTCGTCGGTCAGTAGTTTCCGGCTTTCGTCCTTGCCGCTGGGGTCGCCGACCCGGGTGGTGCCGCCACCCATCAGGACGATGGGTTTGTTGCCGGTCTTCTGCAGCCAGCGCAGCAGCATGATCGGCAACAGGCTGCCCGCATGCAGGGACGTCGCCGTTGCGTCGAAACCGATATAGGCAGGAATAGGACCCTTCATCGCTTCCGCGTCGAGGCCTTCGGCATCGGTGCATTGATGGACGAAACCGCGCTCGGTCACGATGCGCAGGAAGTCGGATTTCGGGTTCGCCATGGGTCGGGTACTCGGTGAAAGGTTATCGGATCGCGTTCTTATCGTCGGTTGCCGCGCAATTTGGCTTGCACGGCGGCGCGGTTTAGCATGTGACCACGTGGGCGGCAATGTAGACGGCGACTTGGCGCTGGCCTTCGAACGGCAGTGCCCGACTTACGCCCGACTTACGCCCGACTTACACAAGGGAGGTTGAATGGCGGACGGACCGGTATGGGCCTTGGGCCTGATGAGCGGCACCAGCATGGATGGTGTGGACGCCGCCTTGATCAGGACGGATGGCGATACTGTGACGGTGGTCGGCCCGTCGCGTATGGAGCCTTATGACGAGGGCTTCCGGGACAAGTTGCGCGCCATTCTGGGCGCGCGGCAAGGGACGGGAGAGATCGAGGCCGTCGAACGTGAATTGACGGTGCGTCATGCGGATGCGGTTCGCGCCTTGTTGGCGGCGGCGTCTATCCCGCTGTCCGAGGTCACGGTTGTCGGTTTTCACGGCCAGACGATCACCCATGACCCCGCCAACCGGTTCACCTGGCAGATCGGCGATGGCGGTCTGCTCGCGCGTGAAACCGGCATACCCGTTGTTTGCGACTTTCGATCGGCCGATGTGGCCGCGGGCGGTGAAGGGGCGCCATTCGCGCCGGCCTATCATCAGGCGATCATGTCGGGGCAGGCAAAGCCCGCCGTGGTCCTGAATCTGGGCGGTGTCGGAAACGTCACCTGGATGGATGACGGTGTCCCGCCGATTGCCTTCGATACCGGGCCGGGGAACGCCCTGATCGACGATTGGCTGATGACGAAAGCCGGTATTTCCTTCGACGACGGGGGCAGGATCGCCGCGGCCGGCACGGTGGACCGCGATGTCCTGGCCCGCATGTTGGACCATCCCTATTTCGATCGGTCGCCGCCGAAATCTCTCGACCGGAACGACTTCTCCGCCGATGCGGTTTCCGGACTGTCGCTGGAGGATGGCGCCGCGACACTGGCCGCTTTCACTGTGGAGAGCGTTGCTAGGGCGCCTTATCCGAAACCGCCCGTATCGGTCTTCGTCACGGGCGGGGGGCGGAAGAACGCGACCCTGATGCGGGGGCTGGCGGAAAAGCTCGGCGTGCCGGTGCGACCCATCGAAGATGCCGGATATGACGGCGACGCGTTGGAAGCCCAAGCCTTCGCGTTCTTGGCCGTCCGCCATCTGCGCGGCCTGCCGACCAGCTTCCCATCGACAACGGCTGTCCCGGCGCCGATATGCGGTGGCAAGTTATATCGCCCCCCGCACGGTATGCAGGGGGCTTCCGAGGGCAAAACAGCCGAAAATCAGTCCGCGGCCTGACCCTTGGGGTGCCCCGCGTTGTTTTCCTCAAGATAGGATTCAGTCAGTTCCGCGATCTCGTCCAATTGGTTGGCGAAGAAATGGTTTGCGCCTTCCAGGACCTTTTCCGTGACCGTGATGGTCTTCTGGGAATTGATCTTCTGCACCAGTTTCGTCACCGAGTCCGGGGGCACGATCGTATCTTCCGAACCATGGATCACCAGGCCGGAGGACGGGCAGGGCGCCAGGAAGGTGAAGTCGTAAATGTTCGCCGGCGGCGCGACCGAGATGAAGCTGGTGATTTCCGGGCGGCGCATCAGCAATTGCATGCCGATCCAGGCCCCGAAGGAGAAACCGGCGATCCAACATTGCTTGGCGTTCTCGTTGTAGCTTTGCAGCCAGTCCAGGGCGGAAGCCGCATCGGACAATTCGCCTTCGCCTTTCGCGAAGACCCCCTGGCTTCTGCCGACGCCGCGGAAATTGAAACGCAGACAGGAAAATCCTCTATCCGCGAACGTATTGTACATGGTGTAGACCACGCGGTTGTTCATCGTACCGCCATGTTGCGGATGCGGGTGAAGAAACAGCGCGATCGGTGCATCCGGCTCGGCCCCATGCGTGTAGCGGCCCTCAAGACGTCCTTCCGGTCCGTTGATTATGACTTCAGGCATACGCTTCCAATCCTACTCCACGATGATGCTATGGCCCGATGGGGCCAGACGGCGTTCCAATAGCGTCGTTCATGCAAAAAGGGCACACATCCACTGGGGAAGGGGTTTCCCTCAAGGACGTGAACCCCATGTCGGATGCACGTAACGTATTGTACGGCTCTTTTTTGGGCGTTCTTGGGCAACTCTGCAATACCCGATCACCGGGGATCGCGACTTTCAGGGGCAAAGTTGATGGTGATTCGATAGGAAATAAGACCAATGTCGAATGTACTTTTTCCTCAATGATAATTGATTGTCGCTTTCGCCCTATTATATCTTCCTGAGAGTTAACAATGGGCCGGATTTTTCTTGACCGGTGATAGAGTGCTCGGCTAGGCGAGGGTTTCGCCGGGTTGGACGCAACGGGTCCACAGCAGCGGGTGGGGACGGATATGACGGTATTACGCACGATTATCGACGAAATCGATGGCATGATCGCACGCGATCCCGCCGCGCGGTCGCGGTTGGAAGTCGTGCTGTGTTACCCGGCTTTCCACGCCATCATGGCCTATCGCATGGCGCATCCGTTATGGCGCCGCGGCTGGCATTTGCTGCCGCGCATGATTTGCCAGACGGCACGGTGGTTGACCGGGATCGAGATCCACCCGGGCGCGAAAATCGGCAAGAAGTTCTTCATCGATCACGGCATGGGCGTCGTGATCGGGGAAACCGCGGAAATCGGTGACAACGTCACCCTTTATCAGGACGTCACCCTGGGCGGTGTCTCGCCGGCCGAGGAAAGCGAAAAGCAGCGTAGCGTCAAGCGGCACCCGACCCTGGAAGACGGTGTCATCATCGGATGCGGGGCGCAGATTTTGGGTCCGATCACGGTTGGAAAATGCGCGCGTGTCGGGGCCAATTCGGTGGTGGTGAAGGACGTGCCCTATGGCGTCACCGTCGTCGGCATTCCGGCAAAGGTCGTGGTTGCGCGTCAGCAGGCGCAGGAAACGGTTTTCTCGCCCTATGGTACGCCGATGGGCGATTTGCCCGATCCGGTCGCGCGTGCGCTGGAAGGCTTGATGCAGGAAGTCACGATCCTGCGAAACCAGGTTCAGGTTTTGGAGGGGCGCTTGGAAGAATCGGAAAACCGTGCTTCCGCGCCGGGGCCCGCAGGATCGTCGGACGACATGGGCTACCGCGTTTCGGACTCGAAACAGTAGGGCCTTCCGTCCAGCCAGAGCGTTGGGTTTTTGTTTCGGCCGGCAGCGATGCCGGCCTTAACTTTTGTTCGCCAGCATTTGCGGCTTTCATTATGATCAGCTTGTTTTTACCGGCACTGGACTTGATCCTTGGCCGATCTAAGTCTACTCGCACCAACAAGCATGTTCGGTTCAAGAAATGAGCCGAGAATAATGGGAGATCGAACCTGTGCGCTTAAGTACGAAAGGCCGCTATGCGGTGATGGCGCTGGTCGATTTGGCGAATATGGGGGCCGATCGACCTGTGGCGCTGGCGGATATCGCCCGGCGGCAGGAAATTTCTCTATCCTATCTGGAACAGTTGTTCGCGAAGCTTCGCAAAGGCGGCGCGGTGCGCAGTGTGCGCGGCCCCGGCGGCGGTTATATGTTGGCGCGCCCGGCCGAACAGTTGCGAATTTCCGATATCGTGGTCGCTGTGGATGAACCGATCCGGGCGACCCGCTGTACCCCGACCTCGCCCGAAGGCTGCATGAACAACAAGACCCGTTGCATCACCCACCATTTGTGGGAAGGGCTTAGCTTGCAGATCTTCGAATATCTCAGCTCGGTCACGGTCGCGGATGTCTTGAACGGGAATATCGCCGGCATGGATAACAGCCCGGCGGCGATGGAAGAACGGCGCGCCGCGGCCGAATAGGCGCGGCGGGCCGACGGCATCGCGCTTACGGATATTCCCTATCGGCGCGACATGTTCTAGAAACGCGGTCATGCCTGACACGATCTACCTAGATTACAATGCCAGTGCGCCTTTGAAGCCGGAGGCGCGCGACACTGCGGTTGCCGCGCTTGGTATCGGCGGCAACCCGTCTTCCGTCCATCAGTCTGGGCGGGAGGCCCGGGCGATCATAGAACGCGCCCGGCAGGATGTGGCGATCCTGGTCGGCGGACGGACACAGGACGTTATCTTCACCAGCGGCGCCACCGAGGCCAATAACCTGGCCATCCGCGGTTTCGTGCCGGAAGGGGAGCCGCGGCGCGTCATCGTCAACGTGACAGAACATCCATCGGTGCTGGAAGCCGTCGGCGATGCGGAACATCTGCCCGTTCAGGCGGATGGGGTGGTCGATATCGGGTTTCTTCAGCGTATGCTTGCGGATCGGGATTGGCGCAACTGTCTGGTCTCGGTAATGGCGGTGAACAACGAAACCGGGGTGATCCAACCGATCGACGAGGTCGTCGCCGTTGCCCATGCTGCCGGCGCCAAGGTCCATTGCGACGCCGTGCAGGCGGCGGGTCATATGGCCATCGACATGCTGGACCGCGGCATCGATGTCGTGACGATTTCGGGCCATAAAATGGGCGGTCCGCGCGGGGTCGGTGCGGTGGTGACCGGGCCGGGCGTCGAACTGAACCCCATCATCCGCGGCGGCGGACAGGAACGGGGCCGGCGCTCGGGCACCGAAAACCCTGCAGGCATCGCCGGAATGGGGGCTGTCTGCGCATCCGCCCCCTCTTACGGTCCCAACGTGGCGAAGGCGCGGGAATTGCGCGACCGGCTTGAGGTCGCATTGCATGAAACCGTTCCTTCGGCGGTGATTGTCGCGTCCAACAGCCCGCGGGCCGGCCATGTCTGCTGCGTCGCCCTTCCCGGTGTTCCGGCCGAAACGCAGGTCATGGCGATGGATCTGGAAGGCATTGCCGTCAGCGCGGGGGCGGCTTGTTCGTCCGGAAAGATCAAGACAAGCCATGTTTTGCGCGAGATGGGGTTGGGCGAGGAGATTTCCGGTTCGGCGATCCGGGTCAGTTTCGGTTGGAACAGCCGGGACGAGGATGTCGACGGTTTCCTGAATGCCTATCGCCGCATGGCGGCCCGGATCGGCGCGTAGACGTTAACGGTTTGGACGGATTTTTGCTTTACAGTCCGGCCCGTAGATAACAAAACCCAGCCCGAAATTGTGTCTTGTGAAGTTTGGCGGTCGATGATGGCGAAAATTACCTTTGTGAACCGCGACGGCAGTGAAACAGTTGTGGACGCCCGCGACGGTCTGTCTGTCATGGAAGTCGCGATAGACAACGATGTCGATATTGAGGCCGCCTGCGAAGGTTCGCTGGCTTGCGCGACGTGCCATATGGTCGTTGACCCCGACTGGTACGACAAACTCGACCCGCCAAGCGACGAAGAAGAAGACATGCTCGACTTGGCCTTCGGGTTGACCCGGACATCCCGCCTGACATGTCAAATCCGTGTCAGCGGCGCAATCGACGGTCTTCGGGTCAGGCTGCCTGAAGAATAGGTCCGCGGCGGCCTTGCCGGCGAATTTTCCGCGCCATTCCAACGCTTAGACCGATAACCCGAATCCTGGAAAATGACTCCAAGGACAAAGGTGTCGTTGTAACTAAGACAAAAAGCCTGCTAGGCTTTCCGCCGTCGACCGTTTTCCGGTGGCGGAACCCGCAAGATTCCTCCCTCCGGTCACGTCACGATATGGGTTTTGAACCCGGACCTCAAAGGTCCGGGTATTGTCGTCGTTACAATAACATACCGCCCAAAACGGGCGTGCAGCTGGGGAAGGATACATCCATGTCGGAAGTAGAGCAGAGACTTGAGAATTTCATGGACGGTCTCAAGAAACGGAATCCGGGTGAACCCGAATTCCACCAGGCGGTTTATGAGGTCGCCGCTTCTTTGATGCCGTATATCGTCGCGAACCCGACCTATGAAAACATGCAGATTCTGGAACGTATGACCGAGCCGGATCGTACGATTTCCTTCCGTGTCTGCTGGGAGGACGATGAAGGCAATATCCGCGTCAACCGCGGTTTCCGTGTTCAGTTCAACAACGCGATCGGCCCGTATAAGGGCGGTTGCCGTTTCCATCCGACGGTGACGCAAAGCGTGTTGAAGTTCCTCGGCTTCGAGCAGCAGTTCAAGAACTCGCTGACCGGTCTGCCGATGGGCGGCGGCAAGGGCGGGGCCAACTTCAACCCGAAGGGCAAGTCCGATCGCGAAGTGATGCGCTTCTGTCAGTCCTTCATGCACGAGCTTTTCCGTCATATCGGCCCGGATACGGATGTGCCGGCGGGGGATATCGGCGTCGGTTCGCGCGAAATCGGCTATATGTTCGGCGCGTACAAACAGCTGACCAACCGCTTCGAAGGCGTGCTGACCGGCAAGGGCCTGGAATTTGGCGGCTCGCTGATCCGGACCGAAGCCACCGGTTACGGCGCGGTTTATTTCCTGCAGAACATGCTGGATCAAAAAGGCGTCGACATGTCCGGCGCGAATGTCGTGCTTTCCGGTTCCGGCAACGTGGCGACCCACGCCGCGGAAAAGGTCAACCAGCTGGGCGGCAAGGTTCTGACGATGTCGGATTCCGCCGGTTTCATTCACGACCCGGATGGTATCAACGAGGAAAAGGTCAACTGGATCAAGAACCTCAAGAATGTCCGTCGCGGCCGGATTTCCGAATATGCCGACCATTTCACGAACGCGTCCTACCATGACGGCAAGCGGCCGTGGAGCGTCTCCTGCGACTTCGCACTGCCCTGCGCGACGCAAAACGAGATCGATATCTCGGATGCGAACGAGTTGATCAAGAACGGCGTCCGCGGTCTTGCCGAAGGCGCCAACATGCCGACTGAACTCGACGCCATGCACGCGTTCCAGGCGGCCGGCGTTCTGTTCGGCCCGGCCAAGGCGGCGAATGCGGGCGGCGTGGCCGTTTCCGGCTTGGAAATGAGCCAGAACTCCGCGCGCATTTCCTGGAAGGAAGGCGAGCTTCAGGACCTGCTGCAGAACATCATGAAGGGTATTCATGACAGCTGCCACAAATATGGCGAAGGCAAGGGCAAGGACGGCGATACCGATTATGTCGCCGGCGCGAACATTGCCGGATTCGTGAAGGTTGCCGACGCCATGCTGGCTTATGGCGTGATCTAACGATGGGATGGTCCAGGCCCTGTGGGGTTTGGACCGATCCTTAATGTGTTTGGAAAACCGGGTCGAAGCGATGCTTCCGGCCCGGTTTTCACATTTCGGCCTTGCGGATGCGATAGTCTGAATCCGAAACGTTCTCGTCCACGAAGAAACAGGGGGATGGCATGAGGTTTTCTGTGTTGTTCGCATTCATGATCGTCGCTGTTTCCGTGACCGCTTCGCCGTCTGCCGAAGCCTTGGACGCGACGAGCGAACTAACCTTGAAAATGGACGGATTCCGAAGATTGGACGGCGAAGAGATCAGGTCGCTGCTGGCCGACCGCACCGTTCATATGACGTATGGCCGCGATAACGACGAGACGGTCTATTTCTACGGCGCCGACGGTGTGCGCAGCAGCATGCAGACCGGTTACCGGCTCGATCGCCAATGGACGGTGTCCCGGGACAGGCTTTGCGAGGAATATCTCCGAGCGTTCGATTTCGCCTGTTCGAAGGTCTTTGTGAAGGACGATGTCGTGCAGCTCTGCCCGGAGGAAGAAAATATCTGCTGGTATGTGTTCAGCGGATTCAGGCTTGGCGACGTTGAAGGATTGCGTTTGCTGGCCCCTTTGCCCGCCGGTTAGGGCGTCGTCGCGTCTCATAGGCGGTTTCGAACCTTTCCAGAACGCCCCGAAAATCACTTGAATGCGGTCGTTTTTACGTCTCCGTGCTTGTCATAGGGCTAAATAGGACTAATATTGTCCTTAAGGATCGGACCAAATTGGTCCTATTTAAATCGAGACACTTTGGAAGCGACGATGCTCAGATTGAGCCGGCTCACGGATTACGCGGTTGTGGTGCTTAGCCAGATGGCTGGGCGCTCGGGCGATGTCATGACCGCGATCGACTTGGCGGAGGCGACGGCGCTGCCCCAGCCGACCGTCGCAAAGGTCCTGAAACTGTTGGCGCGGAGCGAGGTGATCGAATCCCGCCGCGGCACCCAGGGCGGATATGTTCTGGACCGGCTGGCTTCCGAAGTCTCGGTGGCTGAAATCATTTCGGCGATTGACGGCCCGGTGGCCTTGACCGCCTGTGTCGACGAGGCGACCGGCGATTGTTCGGTCGAAACATGCTGTCCCATGCGCGGGCGCTGGGACCGGTTGAACACGGCGGTTCAGACGGCTTTCGAATCCGTCAGCCTGGAAGAGATCCTGTCCGTGAACAGCGTCCCTAATTTTATCGATATGCCGCCGGTGGGTGGGGCGAAGCCCGCCCCGGCGGTTGGTGAAGTGGAGTAGGTCCCATGGTAGCGACAAAGGAAACCGTTCAGCAGGTCCGCGATCTCGGCACCGAGAAGTACAAATATGGTTTCTCGACGGATATCGAGATGGATATCGCCCCCAAGGGCGTGAACGAAGATATCGTCCGCATGATCTCCGCGAAAAAGGAAGAGCCGGAATGGCTTCTGGAATGGCGTTTGAAGGCGTTCAAGGCCTGGCAGGAAATGCCGGAACCTTCGTGGCAGAAAGTCGCCTTCCCGAAAATCGACTATCAGGAAGCCTATTACTACGCGGCGCCGAAAGGGTCGGACAACAAACCCAAGAGCCTTGATGAAGTCGACCCCAAGCTCCTTGAAATGTACGAGAAGCTCGGCATTCCCCTGCGTGAACAGGAAGTGCTGGCCGGTGTCGAGGGCGCGCCTAAGGTCGCGGTCGACGCGGTGTTCGACAGTGTCTCCGTCGCGACGACTTTCAGGAAAGAGTTGGAAAAGCACGGCGTCATTTTCTGTTCGATTTCGGAAGCGGTGAAAACCCATCCGGAGCTTGTCCGTAAATATATCGGATCCGTGGTTCCCTATTCCGACAACAAGCATGCCTGTTTGAACAGCGCGGTCTTCACCGACGGCAGCTTCGTTTACATCCCGAAGGGCGTGCGCTGTCCGATGGAGCTATCGACCTATTTTCGGATCAACGCGGAAAATACCGGCCAGTTCGAACGCACATTGATCATCGCCGACGACGATTCCTATGTCAGCTATCTTGAAGGCTGCACCGCGCCGCAGCGGGACGAAAACCAGCTGCATGCGGCGGTCGTGGAATTGATTGCGCTGGATAATGCGGAAATCAAGTATTCGACGGTGCAGAACTGGTATCCGGGCGACGAGAACGGCAAGGGCGGGATCTACAATTTCGTTACCAAGCGCGGCGCCTGCCGCGGCCGCAGTTCCAAGATTTCCTGGACGCAGGTGGAAACCGGTTCGGCCGTGACCTGGAAATATCCGAGCTGCATCCTGCAGGGCGACAATTCGGTCGGCGAGTTCTATTCGGTCGCCATTACCAATAACGCGCAGCAGGCCGATACGGGTACGAAGATGATTCATATCGGCAAGAACACGACGTCGAAGATCATTTCCAAGGGGATTTCCGCCGGGCGCGCCGACCAGACCTATCGCGGCTTGGTGCGTATCATGCCGAAGGCGGAAGGCGCGCGGAACTTCACCCAGTGCGACAGCCTGCTGATCGGGGATACCTGCGGCGCCCATACGGTGCCCTATATCGAAAGCCGGAACCCTAATGCGAAGGTCGAGCACGAAGCGACGACCTCGAAGATCAGCGACGATCAACTGTTCTATTGCCTGTCACGGGGAATGAGCGCCGAGGACGCGGTCGGATTGATCGTGAACGGGTTCTGCAAGGAAGTCATGCAGACCTTGCCCATGGAGTTCGCCGTGGAGGCACAGAAACTTATCGGTATCAGTTTGGAAGGCAGCGTCGGATAGCGGGTTCGGGCGAAAGCCCCGACCACCCCGGGACGGGGGGAATATGCGACGCACGAAGGAGTAAGCGACGATGGCCTTGTTGGAAATACGTGACCTGCATGCGGAAGTGGACGGGAAGGAGATCCTGAAAGGGATCAATCTGACCATCGAGCCGGGTGAGGTCCATGCAATCATGGGTCCGAACGGATCGGGCAAAAGCACTTTGTCCTACGTACTGGCCGGCCGCGACGGCTATGAGGTCACGGGCGGCGAAGTGATCTATGACGGCAAGAACCTGTTGGAACTTGAACCGGAAGAGCGCGCCTGCGAGGGCGTCTTCCTGGCCTTTCAGTACCCGGTCGAGATCCCGGGCGTGGCGGGGACGACCTTCCTGCGCCATGCGGTGAACGCCAAGCGCAAATATCACGGCGAAGCCGAATTCGACGCCATGGAATTCGTGAAGTTCGTCCGCGGCAAGGCCAAGGATTTGAACATGCCGGACGACATGTTGAAACGTGCGGTGAACGTCGGCTTTTCCGGCGGTGAGAAGAAACGGAACGAGACCCTGCAAATGGCCGTTCTGGAACCGAAGCTCGCCATTCTGGACGAAACCGATAGCGGCCTGGACATCGATGCGCTGAAACTTGTCTCAGACGGTGTGAATGCCCTGCGCGCGCCGGAACGCGCGATGCTGGTCATCACCCATTACCAGCGTCTGCTGGATTATGTGGTGCCCGACAGGGTGCATGTTCTGGCCAACGGCCGGATCATCAAGTCCGGCGACAAATCGCTTGCCCTTGAGCTTGAGGAGCACGGCTACGCCCATATCCTGGAAGCGGCGGCCTGAACCATGAGCGGTACTCTACAAGAACAGGTGCTGGAGCCGGTGCTCGAGCGATTGCTCGACGCGGCCCCTGGTGGTCGTTCGGCGGATGTTGCCGATCGCGGCCCATTGGCGGACTTGCGGGCGGAAGGCAAGCGCGCGATTGCTGCAACCGGTCTGCCGACGCAGAAGTCGGAACCGTGGAAATACACCAGCCTGAACGCATTGCGGAAGGTTGAGTGGAGCGGTCCCGTCGGCGATGGCGCCGATTTCGAGAAGGTGAAATCCGTTCTGCCGGCCTTGGATGCCTATACGGTCGTCCTCCTCAACGGTCGGTTCGACTCGGTTCTGTCCGATTTGGCCGGCCTGCCGAAGGGCGTTCGCGTCCTGCCGCTTCCCGAAGCGATGTCCGACACTGCCGTGACCGATACGCTGGCGTCCCTTATCCCGCTCGACAAGGCGCCGATGGCCGCCTTGAACACGGCGCATCTCGATGACGGCGTTTTGGTGCGGGTCGATGCGGGCAAGGCGCTCGACAAGCCGCTGCATATCGTTTCCGTCGGCTATGCCGGCGGCGCGCCGGTGGCGTTCCATCCGCGTTTTCTGATCCAGATGGACGAGAATGCCGAGGCGACGATCATCGAATCCCATATTGGGCTGAAAGGCGCACCGACCTTTTCCAATACCGTGTCGGAAGTGGTTCTGGCGCCGTCCGCGCGCTTGGGGCACTACAAGCTTCAGGATCAGGCAATGGACGGGTTCGATCTATCGACGACGGCGATCCGGTGCGCGGACAAATCGGTCTACGACGGTTTCACGCTTAGCCTGGGGCTGGGCACCGTCCGCAACGATGTGCGCATGACGCTGGACGGCGAACATGTGGAAGGCCGGCTGAATGGGGCTTACATTGGGCATGGCGGGTCGCATGTGGACAACACGACCTTCATCGACCATGCCAAGCCGAACAGCACCAGCCGAGAGGTCTTCAAGGGCGTTCTGGCCGATGAATCGCGCGGTGTCTTCCAGGGCAAGATCCTGGTCCGGCCCGATGCGCAGAATACCGACGGCCATCAGTTGAACAAATCCCTGCTGATTTCCGACAAGGCCGAGGCGGATTCGAAGCCTGAACTGGAAATCTATGCCGACGATGTTCGCTGCAGTCATGGCGCGACGATCGGCGACTTGGACGATGATCAGCTTTTCTATCTGCGGGCCCGCGGGATCGACGCGGTGACGGCTCGCGCAATGTTGGTCCAGGCCTTCCTGATGGAAGCGATTGACGAGATTCAGAAGGTGTCCGTGAGAGACGCCTTTCACGAACACTTGGCCGCCCGTTTGCAGCCTTTGTTCAAGGGAGGCTCGGTATGAGTGCAGCAGCAGGCGCAGTGAAGCCCGTATACGATGTCGCGGCGGTACGCGCGGATTTCCCGATTTTGTCGACCGAAGTTCATGGCAAGCCCCTGTGCTTCCTGGATAGCGGCGCGTCCGCCCAGAAGCCCAAGCAGGTCATCGATCTGATGCGTTGGCATTACGAGAATGAATACGCCAACGTTCATCGTGGGGCCTATGCCTTCAGCGAAAATGTCACGGCGGCCTATGAATCCGCACGGGAAAAGGTACGCGCCTTCCTGAATGCGCCGTCGGAACGTAACATCATCTTCTCCAGCAATACGACCGCCGCGATCAATCTGGTCGCCTACAGTTTCGGTCGTGGATGCCTGAAGGCGGGGGACGAGGTGATCATCTCCGATATGGAGCATCACTCGAACATCGTTCCCTGGCAGTTGCTGCGGGACATGATGGGGATCGTGCTGAAGGTAGCGCCGATCACCGATGACGGTGAATTGCGCATGGACGCGTTCCGCGAGATGCTGACCGACCGCACGAAACTGGTTGCAATCACGCATGTTTCGAACGTTCTGGGCAGCGTCACACCGGCGAAGCAGATCGTCGATGCCGCCCATCAGGCGGGCGCGAAAGTGTTGTTCGACGGCAGTCAGGCCGTGATGCATATGCCGGTCGATGTGCAGGATCTGGATTGCGACTTCTATGTCTTCACCGGTCACAAACTTTACGGACCGTCGGGGATCGGCGTGCTGTACGGCAAGGAAGACGTCCTGGACGCGATGCCCCCCTTCATGGGCGGCGGCGACATGATTTCCACGGTCGCTTATGAAGGATCGACCTGGGCGGAACTGCCCGCGAAATTCGAAGCCGGAACACCGCCGATCGTGCAGGCGATCGGGCTGGGTGCCGCGATCGACTATGTGACCGGTATCGGGCTGGATGGAATCGCGATGCATGAGGCGGATCTGCTGCAATACGCAACCCAACGACTGTCTTCCATCGATGGGTTGCGGATTTACGGAACCGCCGGTCACAAAACTGCGGTGATTTCCTTCACCATGGGCGACGCGCACCCGCATGATATTGCGACGATCGTCGACCGGGAAGGCGTTTGCGTGCGCGCTGGTCACCATTGCGCGGAACCGCTGATGCACCGCTTCGGCGTTACGGGAACGACACGGGCCAGTTTCGGCATGTACAACACGCGCGCTGAGGTCGACACCCTCGCCAATGCGCTTGAGAAGGTGAAACGGATTTTCGGCTAGGGATTAGCCGATCCGATATCGAACGGGAATAGTAGCGATGTTAAGTCCATATCCAGGATACGACATGTTCGGCGACGGCGGGCAGGCCGCCGAGGAAGGGACGCAGGCGCGCGCCGGTTACGCCTTGCCGGAAGGAACGGCAAAGGCCAAGCCGGAGGAGTTGGAAGCCGCGTTGCGCACCGTGCACGACCCGGAAATTCCGGTGAATATCTATGATCTCGGCCTGATCTACGAATGTACGATGCAGGACAATGGGGATGTTGATGTTACGATGACCCTGACCGCGCCGGCTTGCCCGGTGGCCGGTGAGATGCCGGGCCAGGTGGCCCAGGCGCTGGCCGGGGTCGAAGGGGTTGGCGAGGTTGTGGTGACACTGACCTGGACGCCGCCCTGGACGCCGGATCAGATGTCGGACGATGCGAAGATGGCCCTGGACTTCTTTTAAAGGGATTTCCTTGGCCCCTGCTTGTCGAACGCTTGAGCAGACACAATTTATCGGTTTGAGCATAATGGAGAGTGGAAATGTTCGGTGATGGTACCCCAATCGTGACCTTGACGGACGCTGCAGCGCAGCGCGTTCAGGCATTGGTGGAGAAGGGGGGCGAGGATGTCCTTGGCCTTCGTGTCGCTGTTGCGAACAAGGGCTGTTCCGGTCTCTCCTACGTGGTCGAATACGCCAAGGACAAGAAGCAGTTTGAAGAGGTCGTGGAAGACAAGGGCGTAAAGGTCTTCATCGATCCCGCCGCGGTCATGTTCCTGATCGGCGCGGAAATGGATTACGAAGAGAGCAAGTTCGCGTCCGGCTTCACTTTCGCCAATCCGAACGAGACGGCCCGCTGCGGCTGTGGTGAAAGCTTCAGCGTCTCATGACGCGACCGAACGGTCCCGTTACTGATACTGGCTTTTCCGCCTTTCCTTCTCCTAGAATGTAACGGCCAGCGGATCGAAGCGCCGGTTCGTCAAGGGGAGCGTTGGGAAGTGGACATTCGGCTCAATCCGGAATTTGCGGACCTCCTCGAATATGCGGGGGTCGAAGGGGCTATGGTTGCCCTGACGGAAATGGGGTCCGAAGGCCCCCGGCTGATAGGCTTGATTGAGGCTGGGGTGACATCCGGGAACCTTCCCGCAGCAGCGGACGCGGCTCATTCCCTGAAATCTTCCTGTGGCGCGTTGAGTTTGAATGCTTGCGCGGAACTGGCCGAAACCGTCGAAAAATCGGCCCGGTCTGGCGAGCGCGCCGATTTGTCGGAAACCGTGGTTGAGTTGCGTGCTCTTTTCGATCAGGAGCTTGCGGCGATCCGCGACTATGTGGAACGGAAGGCCGGCAATGGCGCGCCTCGGTGATTTGAAGTCCAGAAAAGCGGTCATTGAAACCTGCTTGGCGATGAATGCCAGCGGCATCAATCAGGGAACGTCCGGCAATGTCAGCCTGCGGGGCGGCAAGGGCTTCCTGATCACCGCTTCCGGCGTGTCCTACGATGCGATGACGCCGGATCAGGTCGTCGAAATGGACTTGGACGGCGGATATTACGGGGAATGGGCCCCGTCGTCGGAATGGCGGATGCATTTAGACATCTACCGTAGCAGGCCGGAAGCCCAGGCCATCGTCCATACGCACTCCACCCATGCGACCGCGCTGTCCTGCCTGCGTAAGGATATTCCATCCTTCCACTATATGATCGCGGTTTCTGGCGGCGGCGATCTGCGTTGTGCCGATTATGCGACCTTCGGCAGCAAGGAATTGTCCGAAAACATGCTGCGGGCGCTGGAAGGGCGAAAAGCCTGTCTTCTGGCGAACCACGGCACGATCTGTTTCGGCCCGACTCTGGCGAAGGCCTTGTGGTTGGCGGGTGAGGTGGAAGCCCTGTGTCACCAATATTTCCTGGCCTGCCAAGCGGGTGAGCCGGTTCTGCTGGACTCGGCCGAAATGGCCCGGGTCCTCGAAAAATTCTCGACCTATGGCAAGCAGGATGCCGCGGCGCTGGCCAAAGCCCAGGCCGCCGGCGAGGCCCCGGTCAAACGCGGCTGACCCCGTTTGTGTCGCAGCGGCGTTTATTTTCGCCATTGCCGCTTGCCCCTGCACAGCAACCCAAACAAAATATGATCCCAAACAAAAACGGGACGGCGGGCGGTGCAAATCCGGGCCGAGACAAAGAAAAATTTCTCAGGGTACGGGTATGTCTGACTTGGATGCGTGGCGTTCGTTCCACCGGATACATGAATTGGTGGACCGATTACCGGACCTTGCCGGAAGCGATGTCATAATCGAGGCATTGGACCATGTTTTCACCGGCAATGAACTGAAGGCGGCCGTAGATGCGGCGGAAGCCGCCTTGCGCGCGCATGGGATTCGCCGGGGCGACCGGGTCTTGATCGTGAACGAAAATTGCGCCGCGCTTTGCGTTCTGATCTTCGCCATCAGCAGGATCGGCGCCTGGTCCGCCATCGCGAATGCCAGGATCGCGAAGGCGGAGATCGATCGGATCGCCGGACATTGCAGGCCCCGGGCCCGGTTCTATACCGGTGCGATTTCGGAACCCGCAGCGGCGATGGCCGCGGCAGACGGCGCGCATGACATAGATTTAGGCCCGACTTCCGGTATTCAAGCGACCGAAATCGCAGATGAAACACCTGAGATCGGCGAACCTGAAGACGGCTCGGCCGTGGCCGTTCTGCTTTATACGTCCGGAACGACCGGGCAGCCCAAAGGCGTGATGCTCACCCATTCGAATCTGCTTTTCACGGCTCAGCGGTCGGCCGAGTTGCGCGGCACCAAACCCGGCGAAAGAACCCTGGGTGTTCTGCCGATTTCCCATGTATTCGGCCTGTCATCGGTGTTTATTGGCACTGTCTTCGGCGCTGGGGAACTCATTCTGCGGTCGCGCTTCGTGCCGCGCGAGATCGCTGATCTGCTCGAAAATGGGGATGTGACGATCTTTCAGGGCGTGCCCGCGATGTATGCTCATTTTCTGGAACTGGCGACGGTGCGGGGCAAGCCTTTGGCGCCGCCGAAGATACGCTATACCTCTGCCGGGGGGGCGCCGCTCGATCTATCCATCAAGCAACGCATTGAAGCGATGTGGAATGTGCAGTTGAAGAACGGATACGGTCTGACGGAAACGACAGCCGGCGTCTGCGCGACGACACAGGACTTTCCGTCCGATGACGAAAGCGTCGGCGTTCTCTTCAAGTCCGTCGAAGCCAGGATCGTCGACCCCGAGACATTGGAAGATGTGCCTGACGGGGAGATTGGCGAATTTTGGGTGCGCAGTCCCGGTAATATGAAGGGCTATTACCACAATCCGGAGGAGACGGCGAAAGTACTGCTGCCCGACGGATGGTATCGCACCGGCGATTTCGCGAAACGAACGCCCGACGGCTATTTCTACATCGCCGGCCGATTGAAGGAGTTGATCATCCGTTCCGGATTCAACGTCTATCCCATTGATGTGGAAACCGCATTGAACAACCATCCCGATGTGGCGCTATCGGCCGTGGTCGGCCGGTCCGTCGATGGCAATGAGGAGGTCGTGGCCTTCGTCCAACCGATCGCGGGCAGGACCATATCGGTCGATGCCTTGCGGGCCCATGCGGAAGCCAGTCTGGCCCCCTATAAACGACCGTCGGAATACATCTTCAGCGATAACCTGCCGGTCACGCCGGCGGGCAAGATACTTAAAAATTCTTTGCGTGAGGAAGCCCAAACCAGGGCCGCCGCCGGCTAGTCCCGATTGAGGAGAGTTTGATGTCGCAGTTGTTCAAGACCCGGATCACCGACCTGTTCGGGATCGAGCATCCTTTGATTTGCGGCGGGTTGATGTGGCTGTCTGACGCCAATTACGTGGCGGCCAGCGTCAATGCCGGCGGCATGGGCTTCATCACCGCGAAGACCTTCCCCGATCCCGAAGCCTTCCGGGCGGAACTGCAGAAGTGCCGTGACTTGACGGGCGGCAAGCGCTTCGGTGTGAACCTGTACCTGTCGATGCAGCCGGGATCGAATGACATGCTGCATACCCATGTCGACATCATGTTGGACGAAGGGGTGGACATCGTCGAAACCGCCGGTATGCCGCCGCAGGAATTCCTGGGTGATTTGAAAGCGGCGGGGGTTATCATCAACCACAAGGTCGCCTCCATCAAACACGCGGTGAAGGCCGAAAGCCTTGGCGTCGATGCGGTCACCATCGTGGGTGCCGAATGCGGCGGGCACCCGGGACTGGACCTTGTCGGAACGATGGTGCAGACGGCGGCGGCGGCGCAGAGCCTGACTTTGCCGTATATTGTCGGCGGCGGGATCGGTCACGGCAGTCAAGTGGCGGCCGCCCTTGCCATGGGCGCCGACGCGGTGGTCATGGGGTCGCGGATGACGGTGTCGGAGGAAATCTGGGCCCATCGCAACTACAAGGACAAGGTTGTGGAAGCGAGCGAGCGGGACACACGCCTGATCATGTCATCCTTCCGAAACACCTATCGGGCCTATGACAACGAGGATGCAAGGTCGGTTTCCAAGTTGGAATCCGAAGGTGTTACCGATTATGAGGAATACAGGCCCTTTGTTGCCGGTATTCATCAGAAGGAAGCATACACGACCGGGGACTGGAACAAAGGCGTGCTTTCCCTGGGACAGTCGGCGGTCTTCGCGACCGAAGTGAAACCGGTCGCCGAAATCTTCACCGATATTCTGGAAGAAGCCAGGCTGGCTGCCGAACGGCTCGACAATATGCGTTTCCCGGCCGCCGCCGCAGGGCAGGTCGCGTGAGGAGGATACCGAGATGACGACAATGAATACGCAGGTTCTGCTTGCCTCCCGGCCGATTGGCGAACCCGCACCGGAAAACTTCGATATCGTCCAAAGCCCAATACCTGAGGCGGGGGAGGGCGAGATCGTCGTTCGCACGATCTATCTTTCCATCGATCCCTATATGCGCGGGCGGATGGACGACGCGAAATCCTATGCGGCCTCCGTGCAGATCGGCGATGTGATGACCGGCGGGGTCGTTGGCCAGGTTGTGCAGTCGCGGAATCCCAAATTCTCGGAAGGTGACTTCGTCCTCGGCATGTTCGGCTGGCAGAGCTTTGCGGTCAGCGACGGCGCCCTGGTTCGGAAGCTGGATCCGGCGGTTGCGCCGATCTCGACCGCTGTCGGCGTTCTGGGCATGCCGGGGCTGACGGCCTATGTCGGGTTGCTCGACATCGGGGACCCGAAGCCCGGCGATACGGTTGTCGTCGCCGCCGCTTCCGGCGCGGTCGGATCGGTCGTGGGACAGATCGCCAAGATCAAGGGGTGTCGCGTGGTCGGGATAGCCGGCCCCGCGGAAAAATGCGCCTATGTCACGGACGAGTTGGGCTTCGATGCCTGTGTCAGCCACCGAAGCGAAACCCTGAAGGCGGACCTTGAAAAGGCATGCCCCGATGGGATCGACGTTTATTTCGAGAATGTCGGCGGCAAGGTGTTCGCGGCTGTCTTGCCGTTGATGAACGATTTCGGTCGCATCCCCGTCTGCGGGTTGATCGCAAACTACAACCTGACCGAATTGCCGCCGGGACCGGACATGTCCGCGCGGGTGATGCGGAATGTTCTGACCAAACGCCTGAAGATCCAGGGCTTCATCGTCACCGATCGATACGACCGCTTCCCGGCTTTTGAAAAAGACGTTGGCGGCTGGATTCGCGACGGATCCCTGAAATACCGGGAAGACATCACCGAGGGATTGGAAAACGCGCCCGCCGCCTTGATCGATGTGCTGGCCGGCCGGAATTTCGGCAAGATGCTGGTGCGCGTCTCCGACGATCCCAACCGTCCGTAATTGTCCTTCCCCGGTCTACGGGCCCGATCTACGCGGTCGGCAGGGTGTAGTCCTTGAACATGTCACGCAATTCGGTCTTGCGAATCTTGCCCGTGGCGGAATGGGGGATGGCCTCAACGAAGGCGATATCGTCGGGAAGCCACCATTTCGCGACCCTGCTTGCCAAATGCTCCTGGATGCTCTCCTTCGAAATATCCGCCCCTTCGCGCGGGACGACGACCAGCAGGGGCCGTTCATCCCATTTCGGGTGCGGCAGCCCGATCGCCGCGGCTTCGACGATATCCGGGTGGCCGATGGCCGCGTTTTCCAAATCGATGGAACTGATCCATTCGCCGCCCGATTTGATCAGGTCCTTGGACCGGTCGACGATCAACAGGAAGCCTTCTTCGTCGATGGTCGCGACGTCGCCGGTTTTGAACCACCCTTCTGCGTCGAAACATCCGGCGCTTGCGGATTCGTCATTGTAATATCCCGCGGTAATGAACGGCCCCCGGACATAGAGTTCGCCCGATGTCTTGCCGTCATGCGGCTGCCTGTTGCCGTCTTCGTCGACGATTTTCATATCGACCTGGAACAGGCGCCGTCCCTGCTTTGCCTTCAGGTTTATGCGGGTATCCATATCGGTCTCGTCATAACGGGAGGGTAGAACGCCGATGGTGCCGATCGGGCTCATCTCCGTCATTCCCCAACCATGGACGATATCCAGGCCGTACTGCTTCTCGAAGGTCTCGATCATGGCGCGCGGTGCGGCGGACCCGCCGATCAACATCGATTGCAGATGGGCGGGCTTGCGTCCCTGTTTTTGCATTTCGCCGATCAGGCCGAGCCAAACCGTCGGCACGCCCCAGGCTGCCGTCACGTTTTCCTTGTCCATCAAATCGAAAAGGCTGGCGCCGTCCAGATTGGGGCCGGGGAAAACCAGGCTGGTCCCGGTGAGGAAACAGATATAGGGCAGACCCCAGGCGTTCACATGGAATAGCGGCACGACGGGCAGGACAACATCCCGGCTTTCCAGGTAAAACCCGTCCACCGACGCAACCGAAAGCGCGTGCAGCACATGCGAACGGTGGGAATAGAGAACCCCCTTGGGATTGCCCGTGGTGCCGGATGTATAACACAGCCCGGCCGCCGTGTTCTCGTCCATGTCCGGCCAGTCATACGATGTCGGCTGGCCATCCAGCAGGTCTTCGAAACACAGGGCGTTTTCGATTGTCGTGTCGGGCATATGGGCCCTGTCGGTCATGATGATCACATGTTCGACCGTGGGAAACTTTCCCTGCATTTTCTCGACGATCGGAACGAAGGTCAGGTCGATGAACAGGGCGCGGTCGGCCGCATGATTGACGATATAGTCCAACTGCTCGGCAAAAAGGCGCGGATTGATCGTATGGCAGACAGCCCCGATGCCCGAGATGGCGTAGTATAGTTCCAGATGCCGGTGCCCGTTCCACGCGATGGTGGCGACGCGGTCTTCCTCGTTGATGCCCAACGCCTTCAAGGCGTGGGCCAGTTGCGCGACCCTGTCCCTGGTTTCCGCGAAGGTTTGATGATGCACATCGCCTTCGACCCGGCGTGACACGACCAATTTGTCGGCATGATTTTCCGCCCCGAACTCAATCAACGACGAGACGAGCAACGGCCTGTTCATCATCAAGCCATGCATGGCATCCTCCCTGGTACATTTTGAGGCACGCTAAGCTAGAGCGGCCGATCTTCGTTTCTTGGCCCGAATCTTGGCTGCGGCGGGACGGTTAGGCAAGCAGCTTTCACCGGGCTCGACAGGGTGGCGGGCCAGTCTGTAGTCTTTGGACAAGTGAACAAGAAAGTTAAACAGGGGGATGACCGAATGATCTTCGATCTGTCGGGAAAGACCGCGTTGATCACGGGATCGTCGCGCGGTATCGGCCGGGCGATTGCCGAGGCGATGGGCGGCCTGGGCGCCAATGTGGTGATTTCCAGCCGAACGGCGGAAGATTGCGACAAAACCACCGCCGAGCTCAAGGCGACGGGTATTTCCGCAACCTCCATCCCCTGCCATATCGGCCGGAACGAGGAATTGCAGGCCCTGGTCGACAAGACGCGTGAGGTGTTCGGCCAGGTCGACATTCTGGTCTGCAACGCGGCGATCAACCCGGTCTACGGCCCGCTCGCCGAGGTTTCGGACGAAGCCTTCGACAAGATCATGACCACGAATGTCCGCTCCGCCTTCACGCTCTGCAAGATGGTGCTGCCGGACATGGCGAAACGCGGCGAAGGATCGATCATCGTCATATCCTCCATCGCCGGTCTGTACGGCAATGACCGGATCGGCGCTTATGGCGTCTCCAAGGCGGCCGAAGCCCAGTTGGTGCGAAATCTGGCTGTCGAATGGGGGCCGAAGAACATCCGCGTGAATGCGATTTCCCCCGGTCTGATCAAGACCGATTTCGCCCGTGCGCTTTGGGAAGACCCGGAAGTCCGCAGCCGGTCCGAACGCAAGTCGCCGCTGCACCGGATCGGGGAGCCGGAGGAAATCGGCGGGCTTGCCGCCTTCCTGGCATCGCCGGCGGCGAGTTTCATCACCGGACAGAACATTGTCGCGGATGGCGGTCAGACGATCTCCGGCGGGGCTTAGAGAATGGGAACGCTTGGTCCCGTAGCCGAGGCGCACCGGCTGGATGAAGGCCGCCTGACCGACTATCTCGTCGGCGCCGGGTTGGATGACTTCCGGCAGCCCATGACCGTGCAGCAATATCAAGGCGGGCAGTCGAACCCGACCTATCTGCTGGAAGCGGGCGGCACGCGCTATGTGCTGCGCAAGAAGCCGCCGGGGAAGCTGCTGCCCTCGGCGCATCTGGTGGAACGGGAATACCGGGTCATGAAGGCGCTGGCGCAAACCGATGTGCCCGTGCCGGCCATGCATCTGCTGTGTGAAGATGACGACGTCATCGGCACGACCTTCTTCGTGATGGAGTTCCTGGAAGGCCGCGTACTGCCCGACCCCTCGATACCCGAAGCGTCCGTTGCTGAGCGGCACGCTATTTACGAGTCGCTCTGCGATACCTTGGCGAAACTTCACAATGTGGATTATGAGGCAATCGGGCTGGGCGATTTCGGCAAACCCGCAAATTACGTTCAGCGCCAGATCGACCGCTGGACCAAACAGTTCCATGCGGCGAAGACGGACGAAATGCCGGCCATGGATGCGTTGATCGACTGGCTGCCCGCGAATATGCCTGACGAGGACGAGACCGCCATCGCCCATGGCGACTTCCGGCTTGAAAACACGATCCTGCATCCGACGGAACCGCGTGTGATCGCGGTGCTGGATTGGGAACTGGCGACGCTCGGCCACCCGTTGGGGGATCTTGCCTATAACTGCATGACCTTCCACCTGCCGCATGGGGCGCCGTCCCTGAAAGGGATCGCGGGCCTGGACTTGAAAAGCCTGGGCATCCCGACCGAGGAGGAATATGTCCAGCGCTATTGCCGGATGACGGGTAGGGACGCCATTCCGGATTTTTCCTTCTACATCGTCTTCGCGATGTTCCGCCTGGCCTCCATCTGCCAAGGGGTTTATGCGCGCGCCCTGCAGGGCAATGCCAGTTCCGACAACGCGCTCGTCGTCGGCAAGAAGGCCGCCGTGCTGGCGGATATTGCTTGGGATATCGTGCAGAAACGCGGATAGAAGACCGAATTGAAAAGGGCCCCATTCAGGGGCCCTCAGACCGCTGACAAACCCCTCGTCAATGGCGAGGGGTTTGTGATTCAATGAGGGATGCTACGGAAGCCTACGCCCCATCAAACCGCGCTTGAGATGGTAAGCCTCGAGAGCCTTGTTCCG
>Ga0189275_100159_pt1 | contig 82500 bp, 78 predicted proteins | sample N19A6minimetaG_FD_130329 | JGI IMG/M metagenome (GOLD analysis project Ga0189275, IMG submission 130329) | Marine microbial communities from the Costa Rica Dome - N19 A6 mini metaG | ecosystem: Environmental > Aquatic > Marine > Oceanic > Photic zone | place: Costa Rica: the Eastern Pacific...
CAAAACGCAGACGTTCGTCCATAACCGAACTCTCCTTCCACGGCATCAACACCCCCGGCGCAAAACCAAAAGTGTTACCCATGTGTCCGGTACGTTCCGTCACCTATCTCTCAGGTCGCTCATGATCTCACGGCAATTCGCTGGGCTCATGCCTCCGATGGGCGGCCTGGCCGGCCGACGCGCGGTCGCGCTTGCGACCCCTTCGGGGTCGATTGTTTTTGTTTCCGCTCCGCTCGACACGAACTCGTCACCGCGCTCAGCGTTGGGGTCGGTGCTCACATGGAACGCGCTCAAGGCTGCGGGATCTGGATTTGATCCCGCGAGGTGCGCCCATCTTCTTGATCTCACGACAGTTCGCTTCGCGAACGTCTTCGATAGGGCGGCCTGACCGGCCGACGCGCGGTCGCGCTTGCGAACCCTTTGGGTTCGAAATAGCTCCTTCAAGGCGTGCCACTTTTTCCTGTTCACAACCCGAACCGTCCCGGCAGAGCCGGGCCGGATCGTCCGGCAACTCGCAATGAAGAGCGCCCCGGACAGTGTGTCCGGGGCGCTTTTCGTGTCGATACGGCGTGGATCTAGTCTGCGGTGTAGGGGAAGGGCGCACCGCCGATGAATTCAGGGGCCGACTGTTCGGGACGCCCGGCAGGCACCGTGATCCGCGTGCGCCGTGCGGGCGCGATGGCCGGTTCTGCCTCGTGCGCGGGACGCATCATGTCTTCATGTGTGAAGACAAGATATTCCACGTCGAACCGATCAGCGGTGGCCCTGGCAAGGGCGATGCCGTAGGCGTCGCTGTCCAGATAACGAAGGCCCGTATTGCGTCGCTCGGCTGTCGTCAGGGCCTCGGCATCGGGGGCGCCGGTTTCGAGCCAGCCGGCGGTCCGGGCGTGTCCGTAGAGGATGGTCGAATTGAGCCAGGCCACCCGCTCGCCGCCGGGCCCGGCATCGGAGAACAGGCGCGGGATCATCCCGTCGGGATAAAGCCGGCGTACATGCAGGTCGAAGACCCGGAAATAATTCGTGGAGGATATCCCTGCCACGGCAAACTCGTTGGCCGCCGGCCCGCAGTCCAGCCCTTCGCCCAGCACGCTGGAGAAATGCATGTGGTGGTCGCCGGTGAGCGAAACGACGTTATCGATGTTCTCTGCCTGCACGTAGCGCAGGAATTCGAGACGTTCGGCGGGATAGCCGTCGAACGCGTCGATGTTCATCGCCGTCTCGACCGGTTCGATCTGGTGGCGCACGAAGGTGTAATCCAGTGTCATCGGCGACATGGGCACCGACAGGGCACACACTTTCCATGTGGCATCCGACTGTTTCAGCGAGCGTTTCAGCCAGGCTTTCTGCGTATCGCCCCACATTGTGCCGACCGGCCGGTCGATGACGGGATCCGCCGTCTCACGTCCGGCATCCCAGCGCGCGACTTCCTCGACCGGAAGGATTGCATGGGGGTGGAAGGAAAGCTCCAGGGCGCGCTCGGGCGGTATGGGGTGTTCCGACCGGAAGGACCGGCTGTCGGTCAGAAACAGGTCCAGCCGTGCCCCCCAGCGCAGGCGCCGCGGAATGACCAGGCTGTGCGTGGCAGTCTCGTTCGCCGCCGCACCTTCCGGCGTGTCCAGCGCGGAATTCACGACATCGGCAAGTTCGAAATCCCGGGCGAACTGGTCGCCGGCAAGGCCTGACAGGCGCGCCGGAATGTATTCGAACCAGGCCTGGTTCGCGGCCATCTTTCGTTCCTGCGCCGGCGTGCCGGCGGGGTCATAGGTCGAGACGGACTGCCAGGAATTGTTGGAGAATTCATGGTCGTCCCAGATCGACAGGAAAGGCCAGCGTCCCCGGGCGCGCTGCAGCCACGGATCAGACAGATAGGTGCGATACAGATGGCGATAATCGTCAAGCGTGACGGCATGATCGGTGCGCGCGCCGTCCGTTTCCGGCCAGGCGAGATCGCGGGCGAGCCCGCTCATGGCAAAGATCTGCTCATAGATGAAGTCGCCGAGGAAAAGCACGAAATCCAGATCGGCGCCGTCCTCCTCCCGGGTGAGCAGGTGGCGGTAGGCGTGATAATGGCCGGTCTGGAAATTCTGGCACGATGCAAAGGCGAATTGTACGTCCTCGGCGCTGCCCGCTGCCGGGGCTGTGCGTGACATCCCCGTTGGCGACATCGCGCCGTCGTCGCGCAGGAAACGGTAGTAAAGGCGCTGACCCGGCTGCAGGCCGTCGACCACGACACGAACGGTGTAGTCCGCGTCGGGCCCCGTCTCGACTGCCCGCTCGACAATAAGCGAAGCAAAGCCTGCATCGGTTGCGACTTCCAGATGGCCGCTTGCAGTCCTGCCGGCTTCAGGCGGCAGCATGCGGGTCCACAAAACGATGCCATCCTCTGTCGGATCGCCCGAGGCCACGCCCTGGGGATAGACATCCGGCGCGAGCCGGCGCGGTACGGCGTGTGCGGCAAAGGCCGGGCGGGCCGTGGCCGCAAACGTCGTTGCGGACAGAGCGAGAAGCAGTGTGCGGCGGTTGATCATGGCCATTCTCCTCAGCGCGGCCGGGTATCGCCGCCGAAGCGGGTGGTGACTTCCAGCATGACGGTGCGCGGATCGGCCGGGTAACCGAACGTCCCGGCCCCGGCGACCACGAGACCGCGGGTGAAATATTCCTCATCCGTCAGATTGCGTCCGCTCAGGGCGATCCGGAATGCGTCCGCGTCGTAGGCCAGCGTGGCGTTGAGCGTGGTGTATTCGGACTGGAAGTCCGTATTGGCCGCGTCATAGGCCATCTCGCCATAGTGTGTGGCATCGATTGACGCGAAGACGCCCGACGGGTGCGTGTAAACCGCTCCGGCGGTCAGCGCGGTTTCCGGGATCAGTTCGATCCGGTTGCCGCTGTAGTCCAGCGGGTTGCCGAGTGTGTCAAACGTGCGGAAATCCTCGTATTCGGCATCGGTCAGGCTTGCCGATGCAAACAGTTCCAGCCTGTCGGTCGGGGTGTATCGGGCACCCAGTTCAAAGCCGGCAGAGCGGGCGCTGGAGGCGTTGTCGACCACAGTGCCTGTCTGGAAAGGCGAGGTAGACAGGACGACGCTGCGCTGGATCTGCATGTCGGTCCAGTCGATGTAGAAGGCCGCGGCATCGATCTCGATCGCGCCGTCCAGAAATACGCCCTTCAGTCCAAGCTCGTACTGCCAGACGTCTTCCTGGTCATAACCCGGATCGCCTGGGTTCGAGATGAAGATCGAGCCGGCCCGGAAGCCGCGCGTGACCGAGCCGTAGACCTGCATGTCATCCTGCGGCCGCCAGGCCAGCACAAGCTTGGGCTGGAGCGAGGTATAGTCGTCGGAGTGCGACTGCAGCGGGGCGCCCGCGGCAACGCGATAGCCTGCGTCCTGATCTTCGAAGGCCAGGCGCAGGCCCGTGGTCAGTGTCCAGTCCTGCGACAGCTGGGTCTCAGCCTCACCGAACAGGGCGATGGCGCGGGTCGACTGCCGCTGTGACTGGTCGAGCAGAAGCAGGTTGAGCGGTGTGAAGAGCGTCGTGCTGCGGAAGGCGTGGCGCTCGTCCAGGAAGTAGAGGCCGGCGACCCAGCTCGACGCATGGCCGAAGAGCGGCGCATCGCCGGCGAGACGGAATTCCTGGGAAAAGCTGTCGAACCGGTCTTCCTGGCCCAGAAGGACAGGCGACAGCACCGCCGAGAAGCGCGCGATGCGGTCGGCACTGGCATAAGCGGTGATGGAGGTGAAATCGGCGCCGAGGAGCGGGCCCTCGATTGTCACGACCGGCAGAACCAGCTGACCGTAGCCCGTTCCCAGGTCCGGTGCGATGCTTTCGCGCGGCGTCTGTACCGGCACCAGATTGTCGGCATTGTTGTCATAACGGTCATAGGTCAGCCGCCCCACAACCCGCCAGTCCCCATTGTCCCAGCCGGCCGTTCCGCGCAGGGTGAAATCCTCGGTGGCATGCGCATCGTCCAGACCGAGCACGGTATTCTCGATGAAACCCTCACTCTGTTCGTACCGGCCAGCGAGGCGGAAGAAGAGATTGCTTTCCTCCAGCGGCCCGCCGAGAGCCGCACGCAGGCCGTAGGTTTCGCCGCTGCCGCCATAAACCGTGACTGAGCCAGCATCGCCTTCGCTGCCATCGCGCGTGACGATGCTGACAACGCCGGCATTGGTATTGCGGCCGTAGAGCGTGCCCTGCGGCCCCTTGAGGACTTCCACGCGTTCCACGTCCAGCAGGCGGTAGGTGTTGTTGTAGGGGGCGATGACGCCATCGATGGCCGTCGAGAAATTCTGGTTGTCCGATGTGCCGGTGGCGCCGATACCGCGATAGGCAAGGCGATACTGGCCGTCGGCGAATTCGGCCATATCGAGCCCGGCGATGCCGGATGCCAGGGCTGCGATGTCCAGCAGGCGGGCATTCTCCAGAGCGTCGGCGGTCAGGACGTCCAGGCTGGCGGCGACGTCCCGGGCGCGCTGCTCTCGTTTCTGGGCGGTGACGACGATGACGTCTGCATCGGTCTCATCAAACGCCTCGTCGGACTGGGCGTTTGCCGGCAGCGGAAGGCTGGCGGCGGCGATGGCGGCGAACGCGGCCGCGCGCATCAAGGCGGTTTTTCTCATGGTGCAATCCCCAACTTGCCACCGGCTCGAGCGAGTCCGGTACGAATGTTCAGTAAAACTACGTCAATGGCATCGAGTTGCCGTTCATGAGGCGCGATATGACAGATATACGTGACGGTGTTGTGACGGCTTCAATAGTACGTTCGTTCAGTTTGATGATGCCCTTGGCAGAATTCGGTTTGTTCTTTCTGCCGAAACTGCCTATGACGGAGCAAACAGGACGGGGAAGAATGTGACGGACATCGTGAGCACGGCTGACACGGCCCGTAGACGGCTGGCCGACTGCGCGGCGGCGCTCTGGCTGGAGGCGGGGCCTGGTGCCGTGAGCTTCGGGCAGGTGTCGGCCCGTACCGGCTTGCAAAAATCCCTCGCCGCCTATCACTTCCCCACGGTTGGAGCCCTGCGTGCTGCAGCGGCAGACCGGGTGCTCTCTGATTTCTGCAATCGGGTCCGTCTTGTGGCAGAAGAGCTGGCGGCCTATTCGCCAAAGGAGGCGAGCGGTCCGCGAATATGGGCTCAGCTGGCAATGCAGGCGCTGGGACCCCAGGGACACGGCCTGGCGATCCTGGAAATCGCCTTTCTCGCACTCGACGACGCGGATTATCGTCGTCGCATCGTGCGTCTTGCGGCCGGTCTGCGCCGCATCGTGCGATGTCTGGGGGAGGCGCGGCAGCCGCGGGAGCCGCGTACGGCTTTTGCGCTGGTCGTGGGAGCCTTGCTCACCCATGCGGCTCGCGGACATGGCCCCCATCACCTGTTCGCGCTCGATCGTGAGCTCGAAGAAGCCTTCGCCGGACCGGGCTTGCCGCGTCACCGGCACCGGACGCCCGGCGTCGGGCCGGCGCCTTCAGTGGCTGGGGCCCCGGTCACGACCCCGCGCGAGCAGATCCTGGATGCCGCAATCGACCTTCTGGCCGACGACGCCCTGCGCGCGATGTCCCACCGCAGCCTGGCACGCCAGGCCGGCCTCTCATTGTCGGCCACGACCTATTACTTCGCATCCAAGACCGAAATCTTCGAAGCGGCGCTCGAACGCCTGATCGAGAGAGCGCAGCACGCACTGGCGAACAGCGCGAGCACTGCGGGCCCGACTTCCTGGGACATGGACAGCCTGGTGGAGACCTTGACCGAATTCTATCTCGAAGAGGGACAGGCGGCGACGCGCGCCCATCTCAATATCGGTCTTCTGGCCGGACGCACGCCCTCCATGCACGCGGCGATGGAAGACTTCTACGCGCTTCAGATCGCGAACTTCATCCGGCTTCTGGGCGAAGCCGGTACAGGCGGCAGCGGCGATCGGACCGCTTTTTTGTACAAGCTGATTTCCGGCCATCTGATGCTCAGCCTGCTGGACATGTAGCGAGCCGACAGGCGCGGTCAATCCCGTCTGCGTCCACCTCCGTTTGCGGAGAAGGTCACCGAGAAGGCGATGCCGATGATCAGGGGGACCCAGATCGGCAGTTCGCCGACACCGGGGGCGTCGAGCGCGGCCGCGATGTGATCGTCGACCAGCCACCACAGAAGAAAAAGCCACATGTCTACGTCCCTTTCGTGCTGGATCAGGCGACGGCGGCGAACCCCCGTTCCAGATCGGCGATGAGGTCTTCCGGCGCTTCCAGGCCGATGGCGAAGCGGATCAGGGCGCCGTCATGGCGGTGCGTGGTCTTGGTGCGCTTGAGCTGCGGGTCGCAATGGATCGCCAGGCTCTCATAGCCGCCCCAGGAAAAGCCCATGCCGAACACGTCGAGCGCATCGAGGAAGCGCTCGCTCTTCGGAATGTCCCAGCCGGGGAACTCCACCGAGAACAGGCCGCAGCCGCCGGTAAAGTCGCGCTGGAACAGGGCGTTGTCGGGATGGTCGGCATGAGCCGGGTGCAGGATACGGCCGGTCTCCGGACGCGATTTCAGCCAGTCGGCGATCGCCATGGAGGAGGCAAAGCTGCGCTCCATCCGTACCGCCATCGACCGCAGGCCGCGCAGGGCGAGATAGACATCGTCGGGCGCGGTGTGGAAGCCGAAGCTGCGCTCGGTCGCCTGCAGGCGCGCAAACAGCGCCTCGTCGCGCGCCACCACGGCGCCCATGAGGAGATCGGAATGCCCGCCGACATACTTCGTCAGCGCCTGGGCGGCGTAGTCGACGCCCAGCTGCAGCGGTTTCAGGGTCAGCCCGGCACTCCAGGTATCGTCGATAATGGTGATGACGCCCTTCTCGCGCGCGACCTTGGCGATGGCCGGAATATCCTGCATCTCCATCGTCAGGGAGCCGGGCGATTCCAGCAGGATGGCCTGGGTTTCGTCCGTGACGAGATCGGCGATCTCCGCCCCCATGCGCGGCGCGAAGAATTCTGTCTTCACGCCGAATTTCGGCATGGTTGTCAGAAGGAAATTACGCACCGGCCCATAGATACAGTCCGCCGCCAGCACCGTCCCGCCAGCCTCGACCGAGGCCAGGATAGAGAGCGTGTTGGCCATCAGGCCGGACGAGGTGAGGGCACAGCCCGCACCGCCCTGCAGCTCGGTCAGCGCGCCCCGCAGGGCCTGGTGGGTTTCCAGACCGACCCGGCCGTAATGCACGCGCCCCGGCGGGAAGTCGTAGAGCTCGGCCGCTGACGGGGCGAGCATGGTCGAGCCGCGGGCGACGGACGGATTGACCTGTCCGCGTTCGTCATGCGGCCGTCCAAGCCGGGTGAGCCGGGTTTCGTCCTTCATCAAGTCCCTCAATCTGTTGTCAGTCTTGGCCGGTTTCAATCGGTGTGTCGCTGCGGCTGCCCCATTCGGCCCAGGACCCGTCATAGACGGCGGCCGTGCGGCCCAGTCTTTCGAGTCCGAGTGCAAGGATGCAGGCCGTCACCCCCGATCCGCAAGTCGTGATGACTGTTGCATCCTCGCGCAGACCGGCATCGTGAAAGCCGATCTTGTCGGCGATCAGCCGGCCGTGCGCGTCGAGCAGTCCCGTGAAGGGCAGGTTCAACGCGCCCGGCATGTGGCCGCTGCGCATGCCCGGCCGCGGCTCGGCCATGTGTCCGGCAAAGCGCGCGGCGGGCCGGGCATCGAGGATCTGGTGCGTGCCGGATGCAATGGCATCGAGCACAGCCTCCCGCCCCGCCACACGGTGCGGCTGAAAATCCGCTGAGAAATCGCCCTCCGGCCAGGTCTCCGCCGGAACCGCTTCCAGAGCGCCACCCTCGGCCAGCCAGAGCGGAAGGCCGCCGCTCAGCACGCGTACGGTCTCATGTCCCATCGCCCGGAACATCCACCACACGCGCGCTGCGCTGAACAGGCCCATGCGGTCATAGACGATAAGCTCGCTGTCCCGGTCGACCCCCAGGGCGCGGGCATGACGCTCGAAGACGTCCGGCGGCGGCAGCATGTGGGGCAGGGGCGAGGTCTCGTCCTTCACCACGTCGATATCGATTGGCCGGGCGCCGGGAATATAGCCCGCCACGCGTGGCTGCGGCCCGCCCTGGAAAGTCCAGGTCGCGTCGAGAAAGACGGTTCCGGCGGCGCCGTGCTGCCTGAGAGCATCGGTAACGGAGATGACCGGGTCGGTCATGCCTCCATCCAGGCCGGTACCGGCAGGCCCTTCTCGCGCAGGAAGTCCGGATTGTAGAGCTTGGACTGGTAGCGCGAGCCGTGATCGCACAGCACGGTCACGATGGTGTGGCCGGGGCCCATATCGCGCGCCATGCGGATGGCACCGGCGATATTCACCCCCGACGATCCGCCCAGGCAAAGGCCTTCCTGCGTGATCAGATCGAAGATCAGGGGCAGGGCTTCCTCGTCGGAGATGCGATAGGCCCGGTCGACCTTGGTATCGACGAGATTGGCCGTGATGCGGCTCTGGCCGATACCTTCGGTGATGGAGGTGCCTTCTGATTTCAGCTCGCCATGGGCGAAATAGCCGTAGAGCGCTGCACCGCCGGGATCGGCGATACCGATCTGCACATCGGGATTTTTCGCCTTCAGCCCGGCCGACAGGCCGCCCAGCGTGCCGCCCGAACCGACTGCACAGATGAAGCCGTCCACCTTGCCGTCAGTCTGGTCCCAGACTTCCTGCGCCGTCGTGGCCGCGTGGAAATCGCGATTGGCGGTATTGTCGAACTGGTTGGCCCAGATCGCCCCATTGGGTTCGCTCTTGGCCAGTTCCTCGGCCAGCGTGCCGGAATAGCGCGCATAGTGATTGGGATTGGAATAGGGGACGGCATCGACCTCGATCAGCTCGGCGCCGAGAAGCCGGATCGCGTCCTTCTTTTCCTTCGACTGGGTGCGCGGGAAGACAATCACCACCTTGTAGCCCAGGGCAGCGCCGACCATGGCCAGACCGATCCCGGTATTGCCGGCCGTGCCTTCCACGATCGTACCGCCGGGTTTCAGTGCGCCGGATTTCTCCGCCGCACGGATGATGCCCAGCGCGGCCCGGTCCTTGATCGATCCGCCGGGATTGAGAAATTCCGCCTTGCCGAGGATCTCGCAGCCGGTGGCCTCCGAGGCAGCATTGAGCCGGATCAGCGGCGTGTTTCCGATCAGGTCGATAACGGACTTGGCGGGGGTCACGGGCGCTCTCCAGTTTTGCGGACGTTGCGGGCGATATAGGCACGCCCTTGTCGGGCCTCCAGCCATAAAACGCAAATCCGGGGATCCGGATCGCACCTTCGCGCGTAGATAGGGTATGAAAACCCTCGTCCTGACCCTCCTGTCCGCCGCGTTCGCTTCACCGGCACCCGTTCCCGCTGAACCGCCGGCCGATATCGTGTTCGATGTCCTGCGCAATGGTCAGGCCTTCGGCCGCCATGAAGTGCGTTTCGACGAGGGCGAGGCGGGTGAACTCCTGGTGGATATCGATATCGAGCTTCGGGCGGGCCTCGGCCCCATCACCGTGTTTCGCTACGAGCATGCCGCCGAAGAAGTCTGGCGCGACGGTGAGCTGGTCTCGCTGGAGGCCGAGACGCTGAAGGATGGCGACCGGATTGCGGTGGATGTCGAACGAGGTGACACCGGGTTGATTGACCTGATGCCTTCGAGCCACTGGCTGGGCTATGACCCGGCCGAGCGACGCATCCTGAACACCGAAACCGGGGAAGCCATGCCGGTCGAGATCGAGGATCTCGGGCTGGAGACGATCGAGACGGCATCCGGCACGATCGAGGCGCGCCACATCCGCATGACCGGCACGCTCACCGTCGACCTCTGGTACGACGCGGAAGGCCGCTGGGTCGGTTGCGCGTTCGAAGCGCGCGGCCAGTCAATCCGCTACGTCCTGCAGGACGCCTAGGCGTTCTCTTCGGCGGTTTGCGCTTTCATCTGTTCGAAGGCGGCGAGAGCGGCCTCACGTCCCGCTTTCAGGTCGACGACGGGGCGCGGATAGCTGCGTCCCAGCTCCACGCCCTGCGATGCAAGCTGTCCGGCCGACACCTCCCAGGGCGCGTGGATGTCGCGTGTCGACAGGCTGACGAGTTCGGGGACCCAGCGGCGGACATAATGGCCGTCGGGGTCGAATTTCTCGCCCTGGGTCGCCGGATTGAAGATGCGGAAATAGGGCGCAGCATCGGCGCCCGAGCCGGCCACCCATTGCCAGCTTGCGGTATTCACCACCGGATCGGCATCGACCAGCGTGTCCTCGAACCAGGCCATGCCGTCACGCCAGTGACAGCCGATATGCTTGATCAGGTAGGAGGCGGTGATCATGCGCGGACGATTATGCATCCAGCCGGTCTTCCAGAGCTCGCGCATCGCCGCATCGACCATGGGAATACCGGTCCGGCCGCTCTGCCAGGCCTCAAGGCCTTCGGGATTGTCGCGCCAGGGGAAGTGATCGAAGCGCGGGTCGAAATTCTTCTGCCGCAGATCGCCGAAATGATGCACCAGATAATAGGCGAAGTCGCGCCAGCCGATTTCCGCGAGGTATTTTTCGGCGGCCCCGAAGGACTGCCCGCGTTCGGCCTGCAGCTGGACGCGGTGCCAGACCGCGCGGGGGGAAATCTCGCCCCAGCCCAGATGCGGCGACAGGCGTGAGGTGCCGAACAGGTCGGGACGGTCGCGATGGGTTTTGTAGTCGGGCAGCGCCTCGCCGAGGAAGGTTTCAAGCTGTTTGCGCGCCGCCGCTTCGCCGGGCGTCCAGCGGTCATGAAAGCCGGCGGCCCAGTCGGGCTTGACCGGCAGCAGGCCCCAGTCTGCCAGATCGTCGCTGGTAATGGCATCGGCTGCGATCAGGCTGTCCGGTGAGGGCAGGGGCGCGCGGGGCGAAAAGTCTTTCTGTGCGGCCCGCCAGAAGGCGCTGAACACCTTGTAGGGCTGGCCGGAGCCGTTGAGCACGCTGGCCGGATCGATCAGGGTCGTGGCGCGGAAGGCGCGCGGCCGGACATCCGCAGCCTGCAGCGCCTCGGCGATATCGCGGTCGCGCGCATCGATCCAGGGCCAGTCGACCCGGTTCCAGAAGACTTCGCGCACACCTGTCTCGCGCACGATCTGCGGGATGAGATCGGCCGCCGCGCCCTGGCGCAGGCTGAGCCGTCCGCCCAGGCGTTCGATATCGGCCGCAAGGGCGGTCAGCGAGTGGTGCAGCCACCAATCCGCCGCCGCTCCCGGTGACAGGCGCAGGGCCTTATCGTCTTCACGAATATAGACAAACAGGAGCGGGCGGCTGCTCTGGACCGCGGCATGGAGTGCCGGATTGTCGGCCAGGCGAAGGTCGCGCCGGAACCAGACGAGTGCAGGTGCGGTGGCGGTTGCAGTTGCCATGAGTGTCCTGTGGATCGATAACGGCCTTGTCTGAATACGCTGCCGACCCGATATCGGATCAGGTGAGCGACACCAGCGCCGGCGGCAGGCCGGCAGCAGAACGAGGCCCGAAGGAGGCCGTGAATGAGCCAGGTCAACTCCGTGATTTCCGTACCCCGTCCCGGTCGCGATCCGATCGAGATCGGCAATGACCGCAAGCTCACCTTCATCGCCGGTCCGTGCCAGCTGGAAAGCCGCGAACACGGGCTGGAAGTCTCCCAGCAATTGCGCGAGATCGCCGACCGCCTCGATGTCGGCCTGATCTACAAGACCTCCTATGACAAGGCGAACCGCACCTCGCTCTCGAGCGCGCGCGGCATGGGGCTGGAAGCCTCGCTGCCGGTGTTTGCCGAGATCCGCGAGAAGTCGGGCCTGCCGGTGCTGACCGATGTGCACACGGCCGAGCAGGCGAAGCTCGCCGCCCAGGCCGTGGACGTGATCCAGATCCCGGCCTTCCTGTGCCGCCAGACCGATCTGCTGATCGCGGCGGCCGAGACCGGCAAGCCGGTGAATGTGAAAAAGGGCCAGTTCCTGGCGCCCTGGGACATGAAGAATGTCATCGCCAAAGTGGCCGATGCCGGCAATCCGAATGTCATGGCCTGTGAGCGCGGCGCCAGCTTCGGCTATAACACGCTCGTCTCCGACATGCGTTCACTGCCGATCATGGCCAGCTTCGGCGCACCGGTCGTGTTCGACGCAACCCATTCGGTTCAACAGCCCGGCGGGCAGGGCACGACCTCCGGCGGTCAGCGCGAATTCGTGCCGACCCTGGCCCGTGCGGCCGTCTCTGTGGGCGTCGCCGCCGTCTTCATGGAAACCCATCCGGATCCGGACAATGCCCCGTCGGACGGTCCCAACATGGTGCCGCTGAGCGAGTTTGAAGCCCTGGCCGCGCGCCTGCTCGAATTCGACGCTCTCGCCAAAGGCCTCTAGCGGAATTCCCGTCTGTCGGGGATGGGCACAACGGGCGCATCCTCGACATCCTCGATCCCGTCCAGTGCCGGCGCCCAGCGGCGCTCCTCCTGCAGGATGGTCGAGAGATTGAGGCTGCGCCGCGCCGCATCCAGCCGCAGATCCTCGTAGAAGAGGTTGAAGGGCGGGACGCGGTATTCCTCGGCCATGCGGTTGGGGCGGCGCAGATCGGCATAGTCCGGCTCCTCCACGAACAGGATCCCGTCACCGCACTGGGCGCCGGTCTGCCCGGGCACGGGCGCCGGCGTTGAATCCGGCGGCAGGCCTTCAGCCGCGACACCGCCGCGATGCAGGCGCGCCGAGGCATATTCCGCCGTGCGGGCTGACAGGATCGGATTGACGCACAGGAGGCCGCGCCCGTCGACAAAGTCCAGACCGCCGCGCGGCGTCCAGGTCATCGAGCGTTCGGTGAGAATGCGGATACGGGCTTCCTCGCCCGGGCGGGCATAGGAATAGGCCAGCACGCAGCGCACATCCTCGGGCGTCTCGCAGGGCGGGATATCGGCCAGAACAGTGTTGAACAGGTCCAGCGGGACCGGCGATTCGAGGATATAGGCCGCGACCAGCCGCTCGCGCAGTTCCGGATCGGGCGCGACCCGTTCGATCAGCAGGCCCAGCACGTGGAACCCGCCCTGGCCGACCCCGGCCAGCAGGATCGGCCGGTCATCGCCTGCCTGCATCAGGAAAGCCTCGAAGGCGCGTTCGACATCACCATAGGCAAACTGCCGCGCCAGGATCGAATCCTCGCGATTATTCATGAAGGTATAGAGCGCCGCCTGGCGGTATTTCGGCGCAAAGAGCACGCCGGAATTGGCGAAGGGCGCGGCGTAGTTGGGCAGCATGGTGCGGGTCACTGCCTCGACGGCGCGCTCCTTGTCCAGCTCGGCATTCCAGTTCGAGCCGCCCGAATAGGTCGTGGGATGGACGAAGAAGACCGCCGGCTCGTCCTCGCCGGTGAAGGTGCCGCGGGCGAACCAGGCCTCGGCGCTGGCATAATTGGCGCCGCGCGGCGGGGTGTAGGTCTGGAAGGGTTCGCCGGGATCCTGGAAGGTCTGGTAGATCTGGTCACGCAGGGCCCAGCTGGTCAGTGCGAGCAGGACCAGGAAGCCCGCCGCACCGGCCAGCATCATCCAGCGGGCGATCGAAACAGGATTGGCCTTCATGCCGTCACGGTCTCCCTGCAGACTTGCCGGAAGGTGTCGCGTGCCGAGATTGGCGCACCGGAATCCATAACGTAGACTACCCTTGCTGCGGGGGAATCAGCTCATTTCACGCGCCTTGCGCCGTCCGGACACGGGAGTGCCATGTTTCGCTGGCTTCGCAACAGTTTCCTCACCGGGATCGTTATCGCAACCCCGTTGGGTGTGACGCTTTATCTGATCGTCGCATTCGTCGGCTTCGTCGACAATGTCGTCAAGCCGCTGATCCCGGCGCGCTACAATCCGGAAAACTACCTGCCCGGCGATTTTACCATCCCGGGCCTGGGCGTTCTGATCGCCGTGGTCATCCTGACCCTGCTCGGCGCCTTTGCCGCCAATGTGTTCGGCCGGACGCTGATCAATCTGGGCGACCGGATCGTCGCCGGGGTGCCGCTGGTGCGCAATGTCTATGGCGCGCTGAAGCAGATCATGGAGACCGTGTTTTCCGGAAAGAGCAATTCCTTCAAGGAAGTCGTGCTGATCGAATACCCGATGAAGGGCCTCTATGTCGTCGCTTTCGTCTCGGCCAATGGCGACAATAATCTGAAGGAAAAGATCTCCGACGATGTGGTCGGCCTGTTCGTGCCCACAACGCCCAACCCGACTTCCGGCTTCCTGCTCTACACGCCCAAGAAGAACACCATCCCGATCGACATGTCGGTGGAGGAGGCGGCCAAGCTGATCATTTCCTTCGGCATGGTCACGCCGGACAAGCTGCCGCGCGATGTGCGCGCCACCCTGCCGCCGGAAATGTTCACCCGGACCTGAGCATGCGCACGCCCTGGTCCTGTTCGAACAGGTAGAGCAGGACTCGCAGGGCCTCACCGCGATCGCCCGTCAGTTCAGGGTCCTGATGGATCAGCAGGCGGGCCTGGTCATTGGCTTCGGCGATCAGATCGCCATGCGCTTCCATGTCTGCGAGACGGAAGTCCGGCAGGCCGCTCTGGCGCAGGCCCAGCGGATCGCCGGCGCCGCGCAGACGCCAGTCCTCCTCGGCGATGCGGAAACCGTCATCGGTCTCGCGCATGGTCTCCAGCCGCGAGCGGGCCGTCTCGCCCAGCGGGCCCTTGTACAGCAGCAGGCAGGAGGAGGGCTTGTCGCCCCGGCCGACCCGTCCGCGCAACTGGTGCAATTGCGCCAGGCCGAAGCGTTCGGCGTGTTCGATGATCATCACCGTAGCGTCGGGCGCATCGACGCCGACCTCGATCACGGTGGTCGCGACGAGCACATCCATCTCGCCATTGCGGAAGGCGGTGGCGGTGGCCTCTTTCTCGGCCGCCTTCATGCGGCCATGCAGCAGGCCGACGCGCTGATCCCCCAGCGCGGCCCGCAAATGCCGCCAGCGATCCTCGGCGGCAGAGAGTTCGGACTGTTCGGATTCCTCGACCAGAGGACACACCCAGTAGACCCGGTCGCCGCGGCCGATCGCGCGGCGCACACCCTCCACCACCTCGTCGAGCCGCTCCATCGAGACCAGGCGCGTTTCCGGCGGGATACGCCCGGCCGGTTTCTCGTCCAGACGCGACACGTCGAGATCGCCATAGACGGCGAGGGACAGGGTGCGCGGGATCGGGGTGGCGGTCATCACCAGCGTGTCCGGCTTGTGCCCCTTGGCCGTCAGCCGCATGCGGTCGGAGACGCCGAAACGGTGCTGTTCGTCGATCACGACCAGGCCGAGATCCGCGAATTCGATGCCCTCCTGGAAGAGCGCGTGAGTACCGCAGACCACATCCACCGTGCCGGCGGCCATGCGCTCCAGGATTTCCTTGCGCGCCGTGCCCTTGTCCCGGCCGGTCAGGGCGATCACGGAAAGTCCCGCTGGTTCAAGCAGCTGCGCCAGGGTCTTGGCGTGTTGCCTTGCCAGGATTTCCGTCGGCGCCATGATCGCGGCCTGCGTGCCGGCCTCGGCGGCCTGGGCCGCAGCGAGGGCCGCGACGAACGTCTTGCCGGCGCCGACATCGCCGTGCAGCAGGCGGGTCATCCGCTCGCCGGACTCCATGTCGGCCCGGATCGCCTCGAAGGCCCGTGTCTGGGCGCCGGTCGGCGCGAAAGGCGCATTGTCGAGAATGGCCCGGACTTTTTCGCCTGTTCCCTTGAGCGCCCGGCCGGACTGGGCCTTGCGGCGTGCCCGCACCAGCTGCAGGGCGAGCTGGCGGGCAAACACCTCGTCAAAGGCCAGCCGCGCGCGGGCCGGGTGCGACGGCTCCAGATCGGCGGCGGATTCCGGCGCGTGCAACATGCGCACGGCCTGGCGGAAATCGGGCCAGCCCTTTTCGCCGCGCATGTCGTCCGGCAGCCATTCGGGCAGGGCGGGCACCATGGCCACCGCGCCGGACACCGCTTTGCGCATCGTCTTGCCGACAAGCCCGGCGGTGAGCGGATAGACCGGTTCGATCAGCGGCGTGCCGGTAGCTTCTTCCTCGGTCATCACCAGATCGGGATGCAGCATCTGGATTTCCGAGCCATAGCGTTCGCAACGTCCCGAGACGATGCGGCTCTCGCCCACGGGCAGGATGCGCTGCAGATAGTCGGGGCGGGCATGGAAGAAGACGAGATGCAGGAAACCCGTCCCGTCATACATGCGCACCTTGTAGGGCTGGCCCTGGCGGCGGCCGGGCACATGTTCCTCGACCGTCGCGGTGAGGGTGACGATCTGGTCTTCCGGCGCATCGATCACACTGACCTGGCGTGAGCGATCGACGATGCTGGCCGGTTTGAGAAACACCACATCCTTCACTCGTGGCCCCGCCACCTTGGCGACAAGCGTGGCCAGCCGGGGGCCGATGCCGGGCAGGGCGGTGACGTCCTGGAACAGGGGGAAGAGAATCTCTGGGCGCATCCTTATCTATCTTATCGGCAAGTTGCGCGGCTGCCACCGGTCGACGCGGGCTTTCAACGGGACTATATGCGCCCATCATGACCGATACGCTCGACACCCAACGCAAGAAACTGCGGATCCGCGCCTGGCGCCGCGGCTTCAAGGAAGCCGACCTGATCCTCGGCCGCTTCTGCGACGACAATATCGACAGCCTGGACAAGGCCGGCCTCGACGCGTTCGAGGCCCTGCTCGACCAGTCTGATCAGGATGTGTACGGCTGGATCATCGGGCGCGAGCCCGTTCCGGCCGAATTCGACACGCCGGTGATGGGCCGGCTCAAAGCGTTCCGCGTCGATGCGGACGCAGCCTTCGGCGACGGGCCGAAAGCCTGATATTCGCGAGGCAGCGCAGACATGTCCGATATCGAGATGATCGCCCGCGCCCAGGGCCCGGCCACTGTCTGCGGTGCGCCGGAAGGCCTGGATGCGCTGATGCTGGCCGATGCCGGCCGTCTGCATGGCGGGCTGAGCGTCTTTATCGCACGCGACGATTCCCGTGCCGCGGCCTTTGTCTCTGCCCTCGACTTCTTCGCGCCTGACGCGGAAATCCTGCGCCTGCCGGCCTGGGACTGCCAGCCCTATGACCGGATTTCGCCATCGCCGCGTGTGGCGGCACGCCGGGCCGCGACGCTGGCCCGTCTGGCGGGCGGGCTGGGCAGCAAGCCGGTTTTCCTGGTCACCACCATCAATGCGATGACCCAGCGCTGTGCGCCCGTCGAGGTGCTCACCGGTGCGGGCATTGCGATCCGGCCCGGCGCCAGCGTCGATGTCGAAAAGCTCAAGCACCATTTCGCTGTCAATGGCTATGCCCGTACCGCCACGGTGATGGAGCCGGGCGATTATGCCGTGCGTGGCGGCGTGATCGATGTCTATCCGCCCGGCGCGCCGGAGCCGGTCCGTCTCGATTTCTTCGGCGACACGCTGGAATCGATCCGCGGTTTCGATCCGGAAACCCAGCGCTCGACCCGCCAGATGGACGGCATATCCTTCACCCCGGTCAGCGAGGTCCTGCTGGACGAGGAGACGGTGTCGCGCTTCCGCTCCGGCTTCATCAAGACCTTCGGCGCGATCAAGGACGACCCGGTCTATGAACAGGTCAGCGCCGGCGCGCGGCCGGCCGGTGTCGAACACTGGCTGCCGCTGTTCTACGAACATCTGGCGACGCCGTTCGACTATCTGCCGGACAATGCGCTGATCGGGATCGATCACCTGGCCCAGGACGCGCTGGACGAGCGGCTCAAACAGGTCGCCGATTATTACGAGGCGCGCACCACGGTCGATGAGAGCCGGCATGAAAGCAGCCTGTCGGCGCCGACCTACCGGGCGCTGAAACCGGAAGCGCTCTATTTTGCCGAAGGCGACTGGACGAAGGCGCTGCAGGGCCGGGCGGTGCGCCGCTTCACCGCTTTCCGCGAGCCGGGCCCGCAGACCATCGATGCCGGGGGCAAGCAGGGCCGCGCCTTCACTGCCGAACGCACCGCCCAGAACACGAATGTGTTCGATGCCGCCGCCGGCCATGTGCGCGACCTCTCCAGGGCCGGCAAGCGCGTTGTGCTGGCCTCCTGGTCCGGAGGGGCCTCGGAACGCCTCGCCAGCGTGCTGGGCGATCACGGGATTTCCGGCATCCGCGCCTGCGAGAGCTGGGCCGATGTGACCAGCCTGCCGGCCGCGGCCGTGGCGCGTGTCGTCCTGCCGCTGGAACGCGGTTTCGAGACCGACGAACTCGCGGTCATCTCCGAACAGGATATCCTCGGCGACCGTCTGGCGCGGCCGCGGCGGCGACGCAAATCGGCGGATATCATCGTCGAGGCGGGTTCGCTGTCGCCGGGCGATCTGGTGATCCATGCCGATCACGGGCTGGGCCGTTTCATCGGTCTGAAGACCCTGCCGGTGCAGGACGCGCCGCACGATTGCATCGAGCTGGAATATGCCGGCGCGGCCAAGCTCTACCTGCCGGTCGAGAATATCGAACTCCTCTCGCGCTATGGCGCCGAGAGCGAGACGGCGCAGCTGGACAAGCTGGGCGGTGTCGCTTGGCAGGCGCGCAAGGCCAAGGCCAAGAAGCGCCTGCGCGACATGGCCGACCAGCTGATCAAGATCGCGGCCGAGCGCATGGCCCGCAAGGCGGACCCGATCGAACCGGCGAGCGGTATTTTCGACGAGTTCTGCGCAGCCTTCCCCTATGCCGAGACCGACGACCAGCTCAATGCGGTCGAGGATGTGTTCGGCGATCTGGCGCGCGGCCGGCCGATGGACCGGCTGATCTGCGGCGATGTCGGCTTCGGCAAGACCGAAGTGGCGCTGCGCGCCGCCTTTGTCGTGGCCATGTCCGGCCGCCAGGTCGCCGTTGTGGCGCCCACGACCCTGCTGGCACGGCAGCATTACAAGACCTTCTCCGAACGCTTCCGCAACTGGCCGGTGAAAGTGCGGCAATTGTCGCGCCTGGTCGGTGCCAAGGAAGCCAAGGCCACGCGCGACGAGCTCGCAGACGGCAAGGTGGAGATCGTCGTCGGCACGCACGCACTGCTCGCCAAGACGGTGAAATTCTCCGATCTCGGCCTGCTCATCGTCGACGAGGAGCAGCATTTCGGGGTGAAGCACAAGGAGCGGCTGAAAGAGCTGCGCACCGACGTGCACGTGCTCACGCTCACCGCGACGCCGATCCCGCGCACGCTGCAGCTGGCGCTGACGGGGATCCGCGACCTGTCCATCATCGCCACGCCGCCGGTCGACCGTCTGGCCGTGCGCACCTATGTCGCGCCCTTCGATCCGGTCTCGGTGCGCGAGGCCCTGTTGCGTGAGAAATATCGCGGCGGCCAGGCCTTCTTCGTGGTGCCGCGCATCACCGATCTCGACGAAACCGCCGCCTTCCTGCGCGAAAGCGTGCCGGAAGTCTCCTTCGTCGCGGCGCATGGCCAGATGGCGGCGAGCCAGCTGGAAGACATCATGACGGCCTTCTATGAGGGCCGCTACGACGTGCTCCTGTCCACGACGATCGTGGAATCCGGCATCGATATCCCGACCGCCAACACGCTGATCGTGCACCGGGCCGACCGGTTCGGCCTGTCCCAGCTCTACCAGCTGCGCGGCCGGGTGGGGCGGTCCAAGACGCGCGCCTATGCCTATCTCACCACGCCGATGCGCCAGAAGATCACCGATGGCGCCGACAAGCGGCTGAAAGTCATGCAGTCGCTCGACAGTCTGGGCGCCGGTTTCACCCTGGCCTCGCACGATCTCGATCTGCGCGGCGGCGGCAATCTCCTCGGCGAGGAACAGTCCGGCCATATCAAGGATGTCGGCGTCGAGCTTTACCAGTCCATGCTGGAAGAGGCGGTCGCCTCGCTGCGCGGCGGCGGGGATGCCGAGGATGAGGGCGAATGGTCGCCGCAGATCAATGCCGGCGCTGCCGTCCTGATCCCGGACCATTACGTGCCCGATCTCGACGTGCGCCTGCAGCTCTATCGCCGCCTGTCCTCGCTGGACACCAAGACCGAGCGCGAAGCCTTTGCCGCCGAGCTGATCGACCGTTTCGGCCCGTTGCCGGGCGAGGTCGAAACGCTGATGCGTGTCGTGGCGGTGAAATCGCTGTGCAAGCATGCCGGTGTCGAGAAGGTCGATGCCGGCCCTAAGGGCGCCGTCATCCATTTCCGCGGCGACAAATTCGTCGATCCGCCGGCCCTGATCGAGCACATCTCCAAGAACCCGGCCCTGTTCAAGGTGCGGCCGGACCACAAGCTGGTCCTGCGCGCCGAATGGGATGCGCCGGAGGATCGCCTGCGCGCCGTCGAGCGGGCCATGGCCCCGCTGGCCGACATCGCCGCCCGGGCGAAGCAGGCCCAGGCCTGACGGGCCCGGGCCTGCTGAACTCATTCTGTTTTTCTCGGCTCCATCTCGTTTCCCCGGCCCTATCTCCTTTCCCCGGACTTGTTCCGGGGAAAGCGTTTTGGTCAGGTTGGCCCCTTGGAAAGCAGGGCGGTTACCGCCAGCGGAAGCTGATGAAGAAACAGCCCAGACTGCCCAGGAGAAACATCAGTCCGGGCACCAGGAACCAGCGCAGCGGGTTGGGTCGAGTGACAAGCGCGTGGTGGTTCAGCTGGAAATAACGCCGCCCGCCCTCGACCTCTTCGTAATAGCCATTGCCGCGATGCTGGTCTGTGGAGACATCAAGCTGATCAATCCGCTCGCGCATGGCGCGGATCTGATCGTGGCGGGGATGGTCGGCAGGAACCTCTGAGCGCACGACATCAAAGGCATTCGGACTTTCATCGAGCTGCAGGACTCCGTCGGAGCGATAGCGATAGAGATTTGCGTCCTGTGACAGATCGATGCGGGACAGGCCCAGCGCGCCGCCGCCCATCATCAGGAAGACCAGGCCGGCCAGCAGCCAGCCGCGTGTCAGGCGCAAGCGTCCGGCCTGTCCGGCCAGCACGGCGGCGCGCACTTCGCGGATTTCGCGCAGACGGTCGAGTTCGGCGGCCGAGACGCTTTCGCTGAGCTCGGCCGTATCGATGCCGAACACCTCGACAAGGCGCTCGAAGACATCGTCCGACGGGTAGGATCGCCCGGTTTCCAGCTTGGACAGATAGGATTGTTCGATCCGCGCCTTGGCGGCGGCCTCGGGCTGGGTCCAGCCTCTGTCTTCGCGCTTCTGGCGCAGATAGTCACCGAATTTCATGATCTTCCTCACGGTCTGGCCGCAGCGCATCTGCTCGGCTCGTTCCGGAAGTCTTGGAAAGTCCCGAACCGACTTGAAGAAGAATAACAAGGACTATCCGGGAAAGCGCAGGAATTTCTTGTGTTGCCGGCATCCGTTGGGGCGTCCGCTGCTGCCAGGGCTCCCCGGAACGGGGGAGAGACCGTTCTGCTGATTCCCGCGAGGCTGCGGCATCATCAAGCGGGGAGATGCGCGATGGACGCCTCGAAGGAAATTCTCACACCGGCCTTCCAGATCCTGACCGGGCTGAGCTTCATGCTGTTTTTGCTGGTCATGCTGCGGATACGCGCGGTGCTGCGCGGGGCCGGCGGCATGCTGCTGAAGCTTGCCATGCTGGGGATCCCGCTGGGCTTTCTGGTCCTGGCGCAGGCCGGGCGCGAATATTCGCTCGGCGGTGCAGCCGGCCTGCTGCTCGCGGCCGGTGGCTGTTTCTTTGTCAGCCTCGTCCTGATGGGTGGCGGAATGGTTCTGCTGGTGCGCGACGGCCCGGTCGGCGGCAAGCCTCAGGCCTGAGCGACGATCTGGGCCGGGCTCTGCAGGGCCCGTATTGCCCGCTCGACCAGGGTTTCCGCGGTCTCGCCGGTGCGCACCGGAACGGGCGCGGCCCGCACGGTCAGCCTGAAAGGATGCAGCGGATCCTCGCTCTCGAAAGCCGTGCATTCCGCGATCGCGGCGATCCGGGAGGCGACACAGTCAATGCCCGGCGCGTCCGTGAAGGGCAGGACGGCCAGGAAGACGTCGCTGGAGAAGCGGGCGGCAGCGTCCTCGGTACGCAGCAGGTGACGCAGCATTGCGGCAAACTGGCGGCGCGCCTTTTCGGCCGAGGCATCGTCGGGCCGTTCGCGGCCTTCCGGCAGCATGATCTGCAGGGCAATCAGCGCAAAGCTCAGCTCGTCGCGGGCCGACACGTTCAAAAGGTCCTGGATGTGTGACACCAGGAAGCCGGAATTGAACAGGCCGGTCTCGATATCCAGCGTGCGCGGATCGCGGCAGGCATCCAGCGCCGCCTTGGCCTGGCGCCGGCGCTTGCGCTCCTCGGTCAGGGTCAGGATGCGCTCGCGCAGCTCCGCATCGCCCGCGGAGGGTTCCAGAATGTCGGATACGCCGCGCGCAAAGGCTTCATCGGAGGTCTGGGCGTCGACGCGGTCGGCCAGCAGCACGACCGGGGTGTGGTAGAGCCGGGCGTTGCGGCGCATGGCCGAGGAGATGGTGAAGGCGATCTCGCGCTTGCCGGTCGCGTTCAGCACCACGGCGTCGAAGGGACGTTCGTGCAGATAGTCGAAGGCGGAATAGGAGGAGAAGGCGGCGACGACATCGGCGCCGGCCTGTTCCAGCACGTGCTGCAGCCCCATGAAGCGCGGCGAGGCATCGCCGACATAGAGCACGCTGGGCGGTGTGTCCTGGCGTTCCACCTGCGGACGGCCGCGGCCGTAGAGCGCGGTGACCTCGGCGCGGCGGGCGGCGACGATTTCCATCGCATGCAGGCGGAAGAGGGCGCGCAGGCGGGCCGCGATCTGTACGGCCGGCGCCGGATCGCGCAGCCAGGCATCCACCGTGTCGCGCGGGGCGAGACCGGCCGGTCCGACCACGAGTATCGGCAGGGCCTGGTCGGAAAAGCGTGCAAAGGCGCGCAGCCCGTCATCGATATCGTTTTCACATTCGGCGAGGATCACGCCGCCGGCCCAGTAGTGATGACGCCGGGCAGGCGGGCTGTCGGCCCGGACGATGCGGCAATTCAGGGCCAGCCGGCCCAATTGCTCCGCCAGTCCGTCCACGCGGCCGGATAGTCCGAATACAAGGACGTCGAGCGAGCGTCCCATTCGTCCCCCTGCCGATTTGAGCGCTGATGCCGTATTTCGCGAGTTTGTCACAAGTGCCACGCTTCTGGAACAAACGAATCAAAGGTTGGCGACATGAAACCCCAAGGACCTCTAAAAGGCGTTAAGGTAATTGAGTTTGTCGGACTGGGTCCGGCACCTTTCTGCGCCATGATGCTCTCCGATATGGGCGCAGATGTGATCCGCGTCGACCGCAAGGGCGCGCTGGGCGGGGGGCATGCCGACGTTCTGGGCCGTGGCCGGCGCTCGATTGCGCTGGATCTGAAGGACGAGGCCGAGCTGGCCCTGTGCCGCGATCTCATCGGCAAGGCGGACATCCTGCTGGAAGGCTATCGCCCTGGCGTGATGGAACGCCTGGGCCTGGGGCCCGACGTCGCGCTGGCTGCCAATCCGGCCCTGGTCTATGGCCGCATGACGGGCTGGGGCCAGTACGGACCGCTCGCCCATGCCGCCGGTCATGACATCAATTATGTCGCCCTGTCCGGTGCGCTCGGCGCGATCGGCAGCAAGGAAAAGCCGGCCATCCCGCTCAACCTGGTCGGCGATTTCGGCGGCGGGGCGATGTATCTTGCCTTCGGTGTGCTGGCCGCGCTGCATCATGCGCGTACCCACGGAGAGGGCCAGGTGGTGGATGCCGCCATTGTCGACGGTGCCGTCTCGCTGATGGCCTCGCAGCACCAGCTCGCCGCGGTCGGCCTGTGGTCGCCGGAGCGCGGCCGCAACCTGCTCGACGGCGCGGCACATTTCTACACTGTCTATGAATGCGCCGATGGCGGCCATGTCTCGATCGGCCCGCTTGAGCCGGAATTCTACGCCTTGCTATGCGAAAAACTGGGCGTCGACGCCCGGGCCCTGCCGGCCGACTGGTCGGGCCGCAACTGGGAGGAGGCGAGGCCGGTCTTTGCCGGTCTCTTCCGCCAGAAGACCCGCGATGAATGGTGCGAGCTGCTGGAAGGCACGGATGTGTGTTTCGCGCCGGTGCTCAATTACGAGGAATCCGCGGCCCATCCGCACATGCGCGAGCGCGGCAGCTATGCCGAACCGGGCGGCGTGCGCCAGCCGGCCCCGGCGCCGCGCTTCTCACGCACACCCGGCGCCATCCAGGGACCGGCGCCTGTGCCCGGCGCCGATCGAGAGGCGATCCTGTCGGATTGGGGAATATAGCCAGCTACCGGTCCAGCAGACGGTCGGTGCCCAGAGCGTCCGACAGTGCATCCGGCGACAGCTGTGCACCGGACATTCTCGCATAGGCGAGATCTGTGCCGGCCAGCCTTGCCTGCTCCAGTTTCGCATCGCGCCAGTCGCTGTAGCGGCACTGGGCCTTGTCCAGCTGCACCGGCAGCACACGCCCGCCGCCCAGGGTGAGCGGGGTCAGGCGGGCGCCCGTCAGATCGGCATGGGTGAGCCAGGCGCCGCTGAGATCCGCGCCGCGCAGATCGGCACCGGCAAGTTTGCAGCCGCGCAGATCGGCCCCGGCCAGGCGGGCGCCCTGCAATTCGCAGCCGCTGAGATCCAGCCCGGCCAGACAGGCCCGCGGTGCGCGCAGCGCGGTCAGGGCCCGCCCGGCGAGCGAGCCGGCAGGACGCAGGTCGAGACCGGAAAAGTCGACGGGCTGGCCGCTGGCGCTGCCGCGCACCTGCCGGATATGTTCGGTCAGCCGCGTCTCGGCCTCACGCGCTGTCAGCACGCCGGCCGGTTCCGGGATAGGGCGGTCGGGATGGGTACCGGTCTGCATGTCGCGCGTCGCCGCCATGTCGAACCGCGCGCCCTCCATGTCGCAGCCGCGCAGATCGGCAGCGGTCAGCGACGCACTGGAAAAATCCGTTCCGGCGACCAGCGCGAGCGCGAAACGCGCGCCTTCCAGATCGCCGCGGCACAGGCGGGCCCCGGACAGGTTGGTATCCTCGAACCGCGTCTCGCGCGCCGAAACGCCGCCCAGCCGGGCCCCGGCCAGCGAGGCCCCGGAAAAGTCCGCATCGTCGAGCGTGCTGGCCTGCACCGTCGCCGGCTTGCCGTCAGGGCCGGGCAGGGGACGTTCGCGGAAATCCGCGCCGGCACAGCGCGCCGCGACAAGCCGGGCACCTGTGAGATCGCAGCCGCGCAGATCGGCACCCTCGAGCCGGGCGCCGACCAGACTGGCCTGACGCATCACGGTCCCGCGAAAGCCGGCACCGCGGCAGTCCGCCCCGTCAAATCGTGCGTCGGAGAGGTCGCTGTCGGAAAAGTCGGCATCGCGCAGATCGCAGCCGCTGAAATCCTGGTCGGCCAGGGCCGCGCCGCGGAAGACCGCACGCGCGCCGCCGGCTTCACCCTTGAGGAAAGCTGTGTGCAGCCGGCACGCTGTTTCGATGCCGGCCCGGTCCCAGCTGCGGGATGCATGTGCGGTCAACGGTTCATCCGTGCGGCCAGAAACATGGTGTGCAACTGCGATACCCAAGCCCTTCCACGCTGGCAAGCGGCGGTGCCGGAGGCGACGGACATGAATGATGAATAGCGTTCATGTCGGGTTCAGCGGGCCTTTGGCAATGTCCGTCTCGAGACCGGCGAACACCCTGTAGTCCCTCGCTCGTTTTCCGGTCTCGATATCGCTTAGATAGACCCGAAACGCCGGCTGCCCCCAACAGCCGGCGTTTCTTTGTTTCAGCAGGGCAAAGCGGGGGTGACAGGTTTTGTCCTGGTGGCCTGTCAGAGTGATCTCCATCGAAGATGAACACAGATGGAGAGCCCCAATGGCCATCGCGATCAATGCCTATGTCGAAGGTGCAGGCGGCGTTCTGCGCAACATGGTCCCGCACCGTTTCCGCGACGGTTTCTTCCGCATGCAGCGCCCCGGCGACGAGATCGACTGCCTGCACGTGGAAGACCTGCGCTCGGTGTGCCGCTATCTCAACAAGGGCTACCAGCTCGCCATGAGCTCGGCCGACGGCCACGCCATGCCCTCCTGGCAGCCGGCAGAAATGGTCCGCATCGCGGTGCGGTGACCTTCCAACGACCAACCGCCAGTTTCCCCGGATTTATTCTTTCCCCGGATTCATTCCGGGGCCTGCCAAAGCCTCAAGCGCACACTCAACCAGACCCCGGCACAAGGCCGGGGAAAACAGAGTGTACGGGCGCGCCCTAAGGCAGCCCCGGAAAGTCCCCGCGGCGATGGCCGGCGACCATGTCGGCCAGCGCTTTGGGCTCCAGCACCTCGACCTGGTCGCCCCAGGCATAGAGGTGCCAGCACATTTCCAGAAGGCCGCTGGCGCGAAAGCGCACGATCACCGAACCGTCTTCCAGCGTTTCGGTCGATTGCAGCGGGTGGAAACGGTAGCGCAGGGCGTGGGGCGCGGCGGCGGGGGTGAATTTCCAGACGACATCGCCGAACTCGGCCTCGTTCTGGAACACGCCGAAGGAGCGGTTGGCATAGGCTTCCAGGTCGAAGGCCTCGTCGCGGGCGAACCAGTCCTCCGTCACCACGGCGCTCTCGATATCCTCGACTCGGTAGTGACGCATCACCGTGTCGCCGCGTTCCCGGTCGCGGCCGACCAGATAGCGCCGCGCGCCCAGCAGCAGGCCATAGGGTTCCACCCGGCGCGTCTTGGCCGCGCTGTCCTGGCGCCCGCGATAGGCGATCTCCAGCACGAAGGGGCCTTTCAGCGCCTCGGCGATGGCGCTGTCGATGCGCGGATCCGAGGCCGGCTGCGGGCCGGGGCGGGCGGCATGGCCCATGGCTTCCAGCAGCGCTTCCTCATCGGCTTCCAGCCCCGGACGCCGCTTGTCGGGCATCAGGATCTTGATGGTTTCGCGCAGCGTGCGCAGCTGACCGGCCTCGCGGGTCAGGCCCTGGCGGTCCAGCGTCGTGCCGGCCAGTTCCAGCGCGGCGACCTCGTCGGCCGTCGGCGCAAAGAATTCCGCCACCCGGCGGCGCGGCACCCGCCAGCGCTTGTGGCCCTCGGCATCGACATAATCCTCGGTGTCGGGGAAGACGCGGACCAGCGCATCGGTCATCCGCTGGGCCGTGCGCCGCACACAATCGAACTCCGCCTCGATCTCGTTCAGCGAGACGCCGGCATAGCCGCTGGCCATACGCGCCAGCTGCAACAGTTCCACGGCCTTGGAAAACGCCATCGGGTTATCCTAGTTTCACGGGCAAGCGGGGCAGCCTGGACACGACTGATTCCGTTTTCGTGCGGCAGAGGGCCCGTTTGGCAGGCAATGTTCAAGTCCATTCGCAAACACATTCCGGACTCGCATCCGGTGATCGACGTGCTGACGATCGTCATCAAGGCGGTCAGCCGGTCGATGGCGCGCGACGTGATGCTGTTCGCCGGCGGGGCTTCCTATTTCGGCATGCTGGCCCTGTTTCCCGCCATGGCGCTGGCCATGTCGATCTACGGCCTGACCAATGACGTCTCGGATGTGGAAGCCCAGATCGCGCGCTTTGCCGGCATCATGCCACAGGGCGCCCAGGATTTCGTGCTGAACCAGATGGCGCGTCTTGCCGTGGCGCCGATCTCGGCGCTGTCGGTGAACGGGGCCATTGCTCTGGCCATTGCCCTGTTCGCCGCCTCGCGCGGTGTGAAGGCGGTGATCGCCGGGCTGAACCATCTCGCCGAAGACCAGGACATCCGCAATGTCATCCATTTCAACATCCTGGCGATGGGCTCCGTGCTGATCGGCGGGATGATGCTGACCCTGGCCAATCTGGCCGTGCTGGCCATCCCGGTCCTGCTGCGCAAGGTATTCGTGCTGCTTGGCCTGGAGCCGCTCGATTTCGGGGGACTCGTGAATGAATGGACCGCGGCCGCCCTGGTGATGTTCGTGGCGCTGGAACTGCTCTACCGGATGACGATGCGCCGCCGGTCCGAAGCCGTCAGCTGGCGGGCCTCCACGGTCGCGGCCCTGGTGTCGACCGGTCTCTGGCTGGGGCTGTCGAAAGGTTTTTCGCTCTATGTCGGTCAGGTGATCGATTTTGGCGTCTACGGGTCACTGGGCGCCCTTGTCGTCTTCCTTCTGTGGATTTATTGGTCGGCCTATGCGGTGTTCTTCGGTGGCGCGCTGGCGATCGAGATCGACGCCCGTTACGGCACGCGCCGGGACCGGACCACAGGCTAGGCAGGCGAGGCGGCTGGATTTCTGCTGCGCCCGCGATATAAACATGAACCAGTTATCAACTTTGACGCAGAGGTCTGCATGAAAAAGGTATATCCTGACGCCAAGGCGGCCCTGGACGGCCTCGTCTTCGATGGCATGACGTTGATGGCGGGCGGGTTCGGCCTGTGCGGCATCCCGGAAAACGCCATTGCGGCCCTGCACGCAGCCGGCGTGAAGGATCTCACCGTGATCTCGAACAATTGCGGGGTCGACGGTTTCGGTCTGGGCATCCTGCTCGACGCCAAGCAGATCAAGAAGATGGTCTCGTCCTATGTCGGCGAGAACAAGGAATTCGAGCGGCAATTCCTGTCCGGCGAGCTGGAGCTGGAATTCAATCCCCAGGGCACGCTGGCCGAGCGCATCCGCGCCGGCGGTGCCGGCATTCCGGGCTTCTTCACCAAGACCGGCGTTGGCACGATGATCGCGGAAGGCAAGGAACACCGCGAATTCGAAGGCGAGACCTATATCATGGAAACCGGCCTGACCGCCGATGTCTCCATCGTGAAAGCCTGGAAGGCAGACCCGGAAGGCAATCTGGTCTTCCGCAAGACCGCCCGCAATTTCAACCCGATGATGGCGACGGCCGGCAAGGTGACCATCGCCGAGGTCGAGGAAATCGTCGAACTGGGCGAGCTCGATCCGGACCAGATCCACACGCCCGGCATCTTCGTGCAGCGCCTGTTCAAGGGCGAATTCGAGAAGCGCATCGAACAGCGCACCATCCGCGAAAGGGAGAGCGCATAATGGCCTGGACACGCGACGAAATGGCGGCCCGCGCCGCCCAGGAACTGGAAGACGGTTTCTACGTCAATCTCGGCATCGGCATCCCGACCCTGGTGGCGAACTATATCGGGGACGATATCGACGTCACCCTGCAGTCGGAGAACGGCATGCTGGGCATGGGGCCTTTCCCCTATGACGACGAGGTCGATCCCGACCTGATCAATGCCGGCAAGCAGACCATCACCGAGCTGCGCCGCACCTCGTATTTCTCGTCCGCCGACAGTTTCGCGATGATCCGCGGCGGCCATATCGACATTTCGATCCTGGGCGCGATGGAAGTGTCCGAGACGGGCGATATCGCCAACTGGATGATCCCGGGCAAGCTGGTGAAGGGGATGGGCGGCGCCATGGACCTGGTCGCCGGCGTCAAGCGCGTCGTGGTGATCATGGACCACGCCAACAAGGCCGGCGAGCCCAAGCTGCTGAAGGCCTGCACCCTGCCGCTGACCGGCCAGGCCTGTATCGACCGCATCATCACCACGCTGGGCGTGTTCGATGTGAAGGGCGATCATCTCGAACTGATCGAGCTGGCTCCGGGGGTCACGCTGGACGAGATCAAGTCGAAGACCGAAGCGACCTACACGGTCTCGCCGCAGCTGAAAGAACACGCGACGGCCTGAACCGGCCTGACCTGACGCAAAAGTAATCAGCGCTAACTTGTTGACCTGCAAGGCGGCTCACCAAAGTGTGAGCCGCCTTTACAAGGTTTAATCCTGCCCCCGCACCGCAGTGCTATGAAAGCCGGGCGAGGGAGGAAAACATGCCGCTCACCCGATTGTCATTGAGCAATCCGGCCGCCGTGTGCGTCGGAATTGCCCTGATCGTGCTGATGGGCATTCTTGCCTTCACACGCCTGCCCATCCAGCTCTTCCCGGACACGGAACGTCCGCAGGTCAATATCGCCACCTTCTGGCGCTCGGCCTCGCCGCTGGAAATGGAATCGGAAATCGTCGAGCCGCAGGAACAGCTCCTCACCGGACTGCCCGGGCTGGAGGAGATGCGCGTCTTCACCAATGAGGGCGCGGCCTTCATCAACCTCACCTTCGCGCTTGAAACCGACATGACGCAGACGGCGATCGAGATATCGAATCGCCTGTCGCAATTGCCGCCGCTGCCGCGCGATGCGGTGGGGCCCAATGTCGGCGGGTTCGGCGGCGATGCCCAGCAGAGCCTGATCTGGTTCTTCGTCCAGGCCTTGCCCGGCAATCCGCTGGAGATCCACGACTATACCAGCTTCATCGAGGACACGGTGGTGCCGCGCATCGAGGCGATCCCGGGTGTGGCCAGTGTCAATATCGGCTGGGGCCAGCGGCCCGAGGAATTGCTGATCACGGTCGACCCTTATCGCGCCGCCGCGCTGGGCGTGACCCTGCCGCAGATTTCCGGCGCCATCGCCAATAACCAGGATGTGTCCGGCGGCAATGCCGAGATCGGCCGCCGCTCCTACCAGATGCGCTTCGAGGGCGAGTTCGAACCGTCCGAAATGGGCGATCTGGTGATCGTCTGGCGCGACGGCACGCCGGTGCGCCTGTCCGATGTCGCCACGGTCGAGGTGACCTATGGCGAGCGCACGAATTTCACCTATCAGAACGGCAATCCGGCGATGGGCATCGAGGTGCGCCGCCAGCAGGGCGCCAATGTGCTCGCCGCGCTGGACGCGGTGAAGGCGGAAGTCGCGACGATCAACGAGACGCTGCTCGCCGAACGCCAGCTGGTCATGGCGCCGTCCTTCGACGCCTCGGTCTTCATCATGCGCGCCATCGACCTGTTGCGCACCAATCTGCTTCTGGGTGTGGCGCTGGCGATTTTCGGCCTGTGGCTCTTCCTGCGCCGGGCGCGGGCGACGCTGATCATCTCGCTCGCCATCCCGGTCTCGCTGCTCTCCACCCTGATCGTGCTCTTCCTGCTGGGCCGCTCGCTCAACGTGATCTCGCTGGCAGGCCTGGCGTTTGCCACGGGCATGGTGATGGATGCGGCGATCATTGTGCTGGAGAACATCATCCGGCGGCGCGAGGGCGGTGAGGATGCGCACACCGCATCCGAACGCGGCGCCGGCGAGGTGTGGGGTGCGCTGCTGGCCTCCACGACCACGACCGTCGCCATCTTCCTGCCGATCATTTTCACCCGCAATGCCGAGGGCCAGATTTTCGCAGATCTCGCCATCACCATCGCGGTGGGCGTTGCGGTATCGATGATCGTTGCCGTGACCATCCTGCCAGTGGCGGCGAAATACTGGGTGCGCGACCGCGCGACCCAGACACGCCAGCCCATGCTCAACCGGATCGCCTCGGGCGTGATGACGCTGAGCGACAGTCCGCGCCGCCGCCTGGCGCTGGCCGGCACGCTGATCGCCATTCCGCTGGCGCTGACCTGGTTCCTGCGGCCGGATCTGGACTATCTACCGCCGGTTAAACGCGACGCGGTGGACGCTTTCCTGATCTTCCCGCCCGGCTCCAATCTCGACTGGATCGAGGAGGAGGTGGCGGCGACCGTCATCGAACGTCTCGAGCCCTATATGAGCGGCGAGCGGGAACCGGCGCTGCGCAACTACTATTTCGGCACTTTCCCCGGCGGTACCGGGGCGACGGCCGGCATCCGCGTGCAGGACCAGTCACAGGTCGGCGAGCTGGAGCGTATCGTCCGCGAGGAGATCATCACCGGCATTCCCGACGTGTTCGGCTTTGCCCAGCAGGGCGATCTGTTCGGCGGCTTCTCCCAGGGCGGCAATATCCAGGTGAATATCCAGTCCGCCGATGCCGAGGCGCGGGCCCGGGCGACCCAGGTCGGCCTGACCATGCTGCGCGAGCGCTTCCCCGGTGTGAACATCAATGCCAATCCGCCGCCCCAGGCGACCCAGCCGCGCCTGACCCTGGTGCCGGATGACCGGCGGATCCAGGAGGCCGGATGGGCGCGCCGCAATGTGGCGGGCATGATCGCCATGCTCGGCGACGGCCAGTTCATCGGCGAGTATTTCGACGGCGAGACGCGCATGAACATGATCCTGCGCTCCACCCCGTGGGAAACGCCGGACGAGCTGACCGGCATGCCGGTGGCAACCCCGTCCGGTGCCGTCGTGCCGCTGGGCGATCTGGTGGATATCCGCGAGGAAGTGGGGGCGGGCGCGATCCAGCGTCTCAACCGCCGCCGCACCGTCACCATCAATATCAACCAGCCGGAAAACGTCTCGCTGGAAGAAATCCTGGAGACCGTGCGTACCGAGATCGAACCGGCCATGCGCGCCGAACTGCCGGCCGACGGCTCGATCGTCTATGGCGGCAGTGCCGACAGCCTGAACCGGGCCATCAACACCATGCTGATGAATATGGGCATGGCGATGGTGATCCTCTTCCTGATCCTGGCCGGCATGTTCCGCTCGCTGCGCGACGCGCTCTTGGTGCTGGTCTCGATCCCGCTGGCCGGGGTGGGCGGTGTGGTGATGCTGCAGGTGCTGAACCTGTTCGTCTCCCAGCCGCTCGATCTTCTCACCATGATGGGCTTCGTCATCCTGCTGGGCCTGGTGATCAACAATGCCATCCTGCTCGTCGACCAGACCCGCCAGGGCGAGCGCGAAGGCCTGGCCCGGCGCGAAGCGGTCGACCAGGCGCTGCGCGTGCGCCTGCGGCCGATCTTCATGTCGACCATGACCAGCCTTCTGGGCATGCTGCCTCTGCTGCTGGTGCCCGGTGTCGGCTCGACCATCTATCGCGGTCTGGCCGCCGCCATTGTCGGCGGTATGAGTGTCAGCCTCGTCTTCACCCTCGTTCTCATTCCCTGCCTCCTGCGCCTGGGCGAATTGCGCCAGGCCCGCACGGTGGCGGATCCGGCCCCCGCGCCGGCCGAATAGCCCCGGAGCCCCGACATGTTGCGATCCTTCATCTGCCTCGCTGCCGGCTCCGCCGCGCTCCTGGCCACCGCACCCGCCGCGGTGCTGGCCCAGCAGGGCCCGCCGCCGGCCGTGGTGCGCACCGCCGAGATCGTCCAGCGCGACATGGCCCGCACCGTGATGACGCCGGCCAGCGTGATGGCGCGCAATGATGCCCGCATCGCCGCGGAAGCCTCCGGCCGGGTGACCTTCGTGGCCGAGCCGGGCGACATGATCGAGACCGGCGGGCTGATCGCCCAGCTGGACGACCGCCAGGCCCGCATCCAGCTCGACGAGGCCCGCGCCCGCCTGGCGCGTGCTAACTCGAACGCGACCTACCAGAATGCCGAGGCCGACCGCTATGAAGGCCTGGCCGCAAACGGCACCGTGCCGGCCAACCGGCTGCGCGAGGTCGAACTGGCCCGCGATCTGGCCGACCAGGATCTGCGCGAGGCCCGGGCCGCGGTGATGCGCGCCGAGCTGGAGCTGGAACGCACGCAGATCGTTGCGCCGTTTCCGGGCCGCGTTGCCGAACGCCTGATCCAGGCCGGGGAAATCTCCGCGCCGGGACGCGAGATCGTCCGCCTCGTCGACATCGAACACAAGGAAGCCGTCGCCCAGGTGCCGGTCGCCATCGCGCCTTTCCTGGAAGTCGGCCAGGAGGTCACACTGTCGCTCGCCAACGGCACCAGCCAGCGCGCCCCGATCCGCGCGATCATCCCGGTCGGCGACGCCGTCTCGCGCACGTTCGAGGTGCGCATCGATCTCACCGGTTCCGACTGGATCGTCGGCTCGGCCGCGCGCGCGGCCTTCCCGGCCGAAACCCCGCGCCTGCAGGCCGCTGCGCCCTATGACGCCGTCGTACTGCGCGCCAGCGGCAGTCATGTCTTCGTCGTCGACGACGAACACATCGCCCACCAGGTCGCTGTCGTGGCCGGCGTGCGCGAAGGCGGCTATGTCGCCATCGACGGCGATGTGGAAGCCGGCCAGCGCGTCGTCGTCTCCGGCGCGGAGACGTTGAGCGACGGCCGCCCGGTCCAGGAACTCGGCGAGGACGCGTAGGGGGACGTGCGTTTCCTCCCCATTTCATGGGGAGGGGGACCCGTGAAACGGGGGAGGGGCCGCCGCGGAACGCGGCGGAATGCCGGCCCCGGGTCGAGGTTCGTCCGCGGCCTGCGGCCGCGCCCCTTCGACCCCTCCTTCGCCAAGGCTACGGAGGGCCCACTTCCCCACTCGCGTGGGGAAGAAAGTGCGGCAAGCACTGAACCCGTTCCTCCCTCTCCCAAGGGGAGAGGGATCGAGGGAGAGGGGGGAAGACACCGGCCTGGAAGGGCTGAAACCCGGCTTTCCCCCTCATCCGCCCCTGCGGGGCACCTTCTCCCCGGGGGAGAAGGAGAGCGCCGTCGCGTCAGCGGAGCGCTAGGTTCTATTCCGCCACGCCTTCGGCTCACCCATGATCAGCAGCCACAGGCAGGTACCGATCTCGGCGAAGGAAGAGGGCGTGCCGGCAATCGTGTGCAGAAGACTGTCCGAATAGCCGCTCATGAAGAGCGGGCCGGCGAACTCGATCAGGAAGCCGATACAGCTGAACATCAACAGGAAGCCGAGGATGTGCGGCAGCAGGCCCGAGCGCCAGCCCAGCCAGCCCAGCGGGAACAGCCACAGCCCCCAGAAGATCGACGCGAGATTCGTGTAGCGGAAATAGGTCTCCATCCGTTCCAGCGCCTGCGCGCCCGCATCGGCAGCCAGGGCGCCCTCAGCGCTGGCCAGATCGAGCAGGGCCAGCTTTTCGCCCAGGGCCAGGAAAGTCATGGGCACACTCGCCAGCGCAAACAGCACCATCAGCCGCGCCGCGGTCGCACCATGGGGTGCCAGGATGCGATAGAGCACCACCGGCAGGGCGAGATAGATCACATAGGCCGTCAGCCCGACGCAGATACCGGCGGCAAACAGGCTGCGATTGTCACGGATCAGCGCCAGCATCCGCTCGGGATCGTCCATGTCGGTCACCTGCGAGGGCACATAGATCAGGCTGAAAATCCCGGTCAGGACGAGCAGGAGATACAGCAGGCCGGCCAGTCTGCCGTCGGATAGTCGAAGGGTCATCAATACGCTCCGGTACAAGGGTGGACATTGGCCTCCAGCCTTGACCGGATGCGTGCCGGCCGTCTGGCCGATTTGAAAATCGGCCATGTCGATTGGCGAAATGGGGGGAGGCACCGAGCCTGCCGCGAACTGACCCCATTCCTCCCTCTCCCTTGGGAGAGGGAACGAGGGAGAGGGGGGAGACACCGGCCTTCGCGATTGAAGCGCCAGCACTTGGCTTTCCCCCTCATCCGCCCCTGGGGGGGCCCCTTCTCCCCGGGGGAGAAGGGGGAGCCGCCGCGACAGGCGCGATGCCTTTCCTCCCCATTCATGGGGAGGGGGACCCGTGAAACGGGGGAGGGGCCGCGGCGTCAGCGGCGGAATGGTGGCGCTTGTCTGTGCTGCTTTCTGGCGCTGCGCGCCACCCCTTCGACCCCTCCTTCGCCAAGGCGAAGAAGGGGCCACTTCCCCACGATGTGGGGAAGAAAGAACGGGAGGCCGCCGTTATTCCGCGCTGGCGAGGGCGGCTTTCTTGACGCCGGCGGCGAGGGTCTCGAACACGAATTCGGAGGTCGAGCCGGACATGCGCAGCACCTGGGTGGGCAGATTGTTGGAGATCAGCACCAGGTCGGGCTTGCCGTCATTGATCACATTCTGGCCGCCGATCCACCAGTTATTGGTGGAGGAATAGGAGCCCTGGGCCAGGTAGAGCGTGATCGGCGCCGCATTGGAGAAGGCCACCGTAACGCCGAACATGAAGTTCAGCTCGTCCGGCGTGCCGCCACCGCCCTTGGGCGCGTATTCATGATACTCGCCGCCGGCCAGGCTGTTGAATTTCTGCGCCACGGCATCGGATTTCTTGCGGCCGCAATTGACCGTGATCTCCCAGACGCCACTGCCCTTGTTCTTGGCCGTCGGGCCTGACTCATAGGGCTGTCCGTCGGTGATCACGAAGGTGCCGTCGATATAGCTGATGCTCTCGATCTGGTCGGATTCGAGGGTCACGGTGTTGGAATGGGAAGAAGTCATCTCGTTCGCCTTTTCATTTCTGACAATCAGAAGAGGGGGGAATGCGAACTACACACCCGGAGCGGGCCGGGTTGCGTGATGCTACTATAAATTAATCCCGTCCACAACGAATCACGCGTCAGCACGCGACGGTCGATGTGCGTAGAAGCTGAATTAATGCGGTTAGTCTTGCGACAACATATCCGTGATCATGGATATCGATTCATCCCCTGAGGGAATTTCAGTAAGTTCGATATCTTTGAATATCGATCTGCAAACTACTGAATTCACTATCTTGAGATCTTCAGTAGAGAAAATTGCGTAGTTGATGCCACCCGGTCTCATCGCACTTCCATACCGAATTCCAGAAAAGCCACTTTCGCTTAAAAACTCTGCAATCACTTGAGTAGGGGTATATTGAGATCGTTCTTCATTTGGCCTAACCGGCGAACAACAATCCGCTGCTAGTTCAAACCACGCAAGAAACTCTTGTAATTCACCAGTTTGGAAGTCTACGCCGCGGACTGGCGACTTTTCCAGATCAACAAGAAGATCTGCTATCTTAAGTCGTTTCAGAGAAATCATTTCTGAAACTGTTATTACATCCGTCAGAAATGGCCGCGTTTCCATGGCGGCAGTAATTGCATCATCGGCTACATATAGAACTGGAGCGCCGTGGCAATTCAGTCGACCATCTCTCGCATGTTCACTGCGCGGCACCATTCTTTGAGGCCGGTGGGGGGCGGGACCTGCTCCTGTGCCGAAAACTGATGCGTTAATGAAATCCCGGACGTCAGTGCCATTGGCACAACCTATCTGTGCTCGATAAAATTTAAATTCATCACCTATAAATTCAACTTTGTTCTTTTCTATGTATGATCGTAATTCTTCCAGATAGTTTAAAGAATTCTCGCTGAGAATGTGACGCTTTCCCCGCCTCATCTCTTCAGCAAAACTAGAGTATCCAAAAATTTGTGTGCCCATAGAGCGCCCCCTAAAAAGGCTTACTAGCAAGCCACCACATTCACGGCGAGACCGCCCTTCGAGGTCTCCTTGTACTTTTCCTGCATGTCCTCGCCGGTCTGGCGCATCGTCTCGATCACCTGGTCGAGCGAGACCTTCATGTCGGCGGAGGTGGCGCGCAGGGCAAGACGCGCCGCGTCGATCGCCTTGATGGCGCCGATGGCATTGCGCTCGATACAGGGGATCTGCACCAGACCGCCGACCGGGTCGCAGGTCAGGCCCAGATTGTGCTCCATGCCGATCTCGGCGGCATCCTCGATCTGGTGATTATTGGCGCCCATGGCTGCCGCCAGGGCCGCCGCTGCCATCGAACAGGCCACGCCGACCTCGCCCTGGCAGCCGGCCTCGGCGCCGGAGATGGAAGCGTTCTTCTTGTAGAGCGAGCCGATGGCTGCAGCGGTCAGGAAGAAACGCTGCAGCGCCTCCTCATCGTCCGGGTCGCGGTGATACTTGTCGAAATAGCGCGCCACGGCGGGGATGATGCCGGCCGCGCCATTGGTGGGGGCCGTGACGACGCGCCCGCCGGCGGCGTTTTCCTCGTTCACGGCCATCGCCCACAGATTGATCCAGTCCATCGGGGCGAGGGGGTCTTTTTCCGGGCTGACCGGATTGGCCAGGATATCGCGATGCATCTTCGGCGCACGCCGCTTGACGCCCAGCCCGCCGGGCAGGACGCCGTCCTCGGTGAGGCCGCGGTCGATACAATCCTCCATCGCGCGCCACAGGCCTTCGATGCCGGCGCGGATCGTGTCCTCGGGCAGGAAGGTGCGCTCGTTCGCCAGCATGATGCGGTGGATCGACAGGCCTTCGCGTTCGCCGATCTCCAGCAGTTCGGCCGCGGAGTTGAAGGGGAAGGGCTCGCCCTCCTTCACATCGGCCGCCGAATTGCGCCCGGCCTCGTGCTCGTCGATCACGAAGCCGCCGCCGATGGAATACCAGATCTCCTCGCGCACGACATCGCCATGCGGGTCATAGGCGAAGAATTTCAGCGCGTTGGAGTGGAAGGGCAGGCGCACATCGCCACGGAAATCCAGATCGCCCTTTTCCTCGAAGGCGATTTCCCGGCCATTGGCCAGTTTCAGCGTCTTCTCGCTGCGGATGCGGGCCAGCCGGTCCGGAATGGTGTCCGGATTGATCTTCGACGGATCGCTGCCCTCCAGGCCCAGCAGCACGGCCGTATCGGTGCCATGGCCCAGACCGGTCAGGGCGAGCGAGCCATAGAGCTCGGTCTTCAGACGGGCGACACTGCCGCCATCGGCCAGGCAGCGCTCGACAAAGATTTTCGCGGCCTTCATCGGCCCGACCGTGTGCGAGCTGGAGGGGCCGACACCGATCTTGAACAGGTCGAAGACACCGAAATGCATGGCGCGAACTCCTTGAAACCGCTGCGGGGTTGAACAGCGGGCGACGGGAAACTAGTCGGCCTTGAAGACGCGCGAAACCCCGTTTCGCCATTGCCGCAATGTGCGGTCAGGCCGGTGCCAGGGTGCGCTCGCAGATCTCGCGCATCTCGGCGAGCCAGAGGGTCTCGTCCGTCTTCACCGGGTCGGCCAGAAGGCGATAGCGCATGGCGCTCCAGACCAGGAAGATCAGCATGCGCACGCGTTCCGGTGCCGGCTGCGGCACCAGATCCTCCCAGCCCGCCACGGCATCGCACCACACATCGGCGAGCGCATCGAAGGAGCGCTGATGGTGTTCCGGCGCGGCGATCTGGGCTTCCAGATAATGCATGTCGGTGTCGAAGAAGGCCGCATCGCCATCGGCGGCGCAGGTGATCGCCACCAGAAGGGCCAGCTGCTCGCGCCAGGGGCCGTGCCCGGCTTCCACGACCTGTTCGCGGATCCGCGCGCGCAAGCCGTCCATGACATGGCGGACATAGCCGGAATGCAGGGCCGCCTTGTTGGGGAAATACTCGTAGATCGTGCCGATGGCGAAGCCGGACTCGTCGGCCAGGGCCCGCATGGTCAGCGCGTCCGGACCGTCGCGCCGCCAAATCCGAACATAGGCGTCATAGATCGCCTGGACGGTGAAGCGGGCGCGCGCCTGGACCGGGCGTTTTCGCGGGCGGGGCAGGGCATCTGCCGCCGGCGTGCGCGCGGTCGACAAATCCGAACCCCGTGCGGGCCGCGACCTGCTATCACTCATGGCACATCTTCCACTTCCCGACCGGCAGGACCGATATGAGCGAGTATACCCGTCTTCTCACCGACAAGGGCGATCTTGGCAGCACCCGTCTGGAAACCGGCCCCGTGCCGCAGGCCGGGCCGGGCGAGATCGTGCTGAAACTCGACCGTTTCTCGCTGACGACCAACAATATCACCTATGCCGCTTTCGGCGATGCCATGCAGTACTGGCATTTCTTCCCGACCGGTGAGGAGGGCTGGGGCCACATGCCGGTCTGGGGTTTTGCCGATATCGTCGCTTCGGATATCCCGGGCCTTGAAGCCGGCGAGCGCTTCTACGGCTATTTCCCGATCGCCAGCCATGTCGTGATGAAGCCGGAGCGGATTTCCGAGCGCGGCTTCTATGACGGCGCCGAACACCGCCAGGCGCTGGTCTCGGCCTATAACCAGTATACGCGCTGCAGTGCCGATACGGTCTATGCGCCGGAGCGCGAGGCATTCCAGGCGCTCTACCGGCCGCTCTTCATCACCTCCTTCATGCTGGCCGACTATCTGGCCGACAACGACTTCTTCGGCGCGCGCCAGCTGATCATCTCCAGCGCCTCGAGCAAGACCGCCTACGGCACCGCCTTCTGCCTCGGCGCCGACCGCATCCCGGCGACCGGTCTGACCTCGCCGCGCAATGCGGCCTATGTCGAGGGGCTGGGCTGTTATGACGGCGTGGTGGCCTATGGCGATGTCGAAAGCCTGGATGCCGGCATACCGGCCATCTATGTCGACTTTTCCGGCGATAACGGCCTGCGCGAACGTATCCACCGGCATTTCGGCGACAATCTCGTGCATGACTGTTTTGCCGGCTCGGCCGCCAATACCGATTTCATCGGCGAGCAGGACCTGCCCGGGCCCAAACCCGTCTTCTATTTCGCGCCCAACCAGATCAAGAAGCGCAACAAGGACTGGGGTCCCGCCGAGGTCACCCGCCGCTACAACCAGGCTGAATCGGACTTCTTCGCCCATCTCGACAGCGCCAGCCCGGCCTGGGTCAGTCTCGACGAGGCCAGGGGCTTCGCCGGCGCGCAGGCCGTCATTGCCGATCTCGCAGCCAATGGCGGCAATCCGGCGGTCGGTCATGTGATCGCGCTTTGAAACTATCCTGCCCCTTGATGGGGCAGGGGGACCGCGCCGCAGGCGCGGTGGATGGGGTGGGGGCGAGGTGTTCGCAAACTATCCGGCACCGGGCTTCACCCCTTCCGGCCCGAGGCTTCGCCTCGGCCCACCTTCCCCATCGAGGGGAAGGACGATGGAAACAGCGGCTTATCCCCGCCTAGGTCACGGCAGCACGGGCGTGGAAGTGCGGTTTATCCCACGCCCGCGTCGTCATGATATCCTGCAGAATTTCGACGGCCTGCCACACATCCACGTGGCTGACATAAAGCGGGGTGAAACCGAAACGCATGATGCCCGGATCGCGGTAATCGCCGATCACACCGCGATCGATCAGGGCCTGGACGATCGGGTAGCCATGCTCGTGGGTGAAGGAGACCTGGCTGCCGCGGATTGCGGCATCGCGCGGGCTGGCGAGGGTGAAACCGTGCCCGGCCAGACGGGCTTCGACCTGCTCGATGAAAAGGTCACACAATGCGACAGATTTGGTGCGGATATGGGTCATCTGTGTATCCGCAAAGATGTCCAGACCGCACTCCAGTGAGGCCATTGCGAGGATGCTCGGCGAGGAACATCTGAACCGGTCGATACCCGGAGCCGGCTCATATATGTCACTGAAATCAAACGGTCTTGCATGCCCAAGCCAGCCGCTGAGAACCGGCATGACACGGTTCTGGTGGCGCTCGGCGACGAAGATGAAAGCCGGCGCCCCCGGTCCGCCATTGAGATATTTATAGCCGCAGCCCACCGCGAAATCGGCATTGCAGGCATTCAGGTCGATCGGCAGGGCTCCGGCAGAGTGACACAGATCCCAGATCACCAGCACGCCCCTGTCCTGCGCCGCCCGCGTGATCGCCTGCATGTCGTGCAGATAGCCGGTCTTGTAGTGAGCCTGGGTGATCAGCAGCGCCGCGACCGTCTCGTCGAGCGCATCGACCAGGTCTTCCGTCGCCACCAGCCTGTGTTCGACCCGGCCGCCGGAGGCCGCCGCCAGACCCTGCATCATGTAGACATTGGTGGGGAAATTGCCGGTCTCGGACAGGATGATAGACCGTTCGGGCTGTAACTGAACACAGGCCGACAGCGCCTTGAAAATATTGATCGAGGTCGAATCGGCGACAACGACTTCCTCCGGCTTCGCCCCGATCAGCGGGGCCACCTTGCCGCCCAGCCGGCGCGGCATGTCCATCCAGTGATTGGTGTTCCAGGAGCGGATTAGGTCCTGGCCCCATTCGCGTTCGACCACATCGGCCATCCGCGCCGCCGCAGCCTTCGGCCGGGCACCCAGCGAATTGCCGTCCAGATAGATCACCCCGTCGGGCAGGTCGAACCGGTCGCGGAAATCGCGCAGCGGGTCGGCGGCATCGAGGGCGCGGACGTCTTCGAGCGTTTTCATGTGAGGCCTCGTGAAGCTTCAGAGCGTGGTGCGCACGGTCCAGATTTCCGGGAAGAAGCGCAGGTCCAGCGCCTTGACGAGATAGGACACACCCGACGTGCCGCCCGTGCCCTTGCGATAGCCGATAATTCGCTCGACCGTCTTCATGTGGTTGAAGCGCCATTGCTGGAACTTGTGCTCCAGATCGACCAGTTTCTCGCCCAGCTCATAGGCTTCCCAATGGGTCTCGCTGTCGCGGTAGATGGTGCGCCAGACATCCTCGACCGCTTCGGACGGCGCATAGGGCTGGGTCCAGTCGCGCTCGACCAGTTCAGCCGGAATGGCATAGCCGCGGCGGGCCAGAAGGCGCAGGGTCTCGTCCCACAGGCTGGGCAGTTCCAGCGCCCGCGTGACCATCTTGTGGGCAGGCGGATTGTGCTTGTGCACACGGGCGAGGGCGGCATTCTTGTTGCCCAGCCGGTATTCCAGCGTGCGGTACTGGAAGGACTGGAAGCCCGAGCTCTGGCCCAGCGCATCGCGGAAGGCGAGATAGTCGGCCGGGGTCATCGTGGAGAGCACGTCCCAGGCATGGATCAGCTGTTCCTGGATGCGGCTGACGCGGGCGAACATCTTCAGCGCCGGCCCGACCTCGTCACGCTGCAGATGGGCGATCCCGCCCTCGGTCTCGTGCAGCACCAGCTTCATCCACAGCTCGCCGACCTGGTGGATGACGATGAACAGCATCTCGTCATGCTCCTGGGTCAGGCATTTCTGCGAGGTGAGGAGCCGTTCCAGCCCCAGATAGCCGCCATAGGACATGGCGTCCTTGAAGTCCCAGTGGATGTCCTCGCCGGACACGTCCACGCTGGACGAGAATTGCTCGCTCATTCTGCCTCTCCCGCGGATCGGTTCGAGCGGATCGGGCCGCCGTCTTGTTCGTGGTGATCCGGTCTAGCCTGCTTCGCCGCCAACCGCGAGCCGCGCTTGAAGCGCGGTGCGGGTCTGGCTAGCGTCTGCGCGCATCATGCCGGGGGAGACAGCCATGCTTGCCGAAGTCAGCGAACAGACCGTGTGGGACGTGATCGGGCTCTATCTGCAGCTGGGCTATACCCACATCCTGCCCAAGGGGCTGGACCATATCCTGTTCGTGCTGGCGCTGTTTTTCGCCTCGACCCGGCTGAAGCCGCTGGTCTGGCAGATCTCGGCCTTCACGGTCGCCCACACGCTGACCCTCGGCCTGGCAACGCTGGGCCTGGTGACACTGCCGGGCTCGATCGTCGAACCGATCATCGCCCTGTCGATCGCCTTCGTCGCGGTGGAAAACCTGGTCTTCAAGGACATGACCCGCTGGCGGCCGCTGATCGTCTTTGTCTTCGGCCTGTTCCACGGGCTGGGCTTCGCCGGCGTGCTCTCCGAGCTCGGCCTGCCCGCCGGACAGCTGGTGCCGGCTCTCTTGAGCTTCAATGTCGGTGTGGAACTGGGCCAGCTGACCATCGTGCTGGCCTGCTGGCTGGCGCTGCATCGTTTCCGCGACGCCAGCTGGTATCCTTGGCTGGTGCGGATCGTGTCTGTCGGTATCGCCCTGATCGCGCTCTGGTGGACGCTGGAGCGGACGGTGCTGGCAACCGGCTAGCGCCAATGCAAAAGGGCGGCCCGGGAGCCGCCCTTCCAATCGCCTGAAAGACGCTGTTATTTCCCGCCGGGGGCGTAACCCAGCCGGATTTCGGAAATCCGTAGCGTGGTGTCGGCCCGGCCGGAGCTGTAGGTCCCGACATAGATGTCGTAGACACCGCGGGTGCCGGCCGTGAAGCTGATACCGGCATCCGTGCCGATGGCGTCGTCATTGCAGAACCACTGACCGTCCGGCGCATTGATCGCCAGCGTCGTGTCCGCATTGCCGTGCGTGTAGATGTGCAGCGAGCTCGAGCCGTTATAGGTCAGCTGGACCGTCGGCGCGTAATCGACATAACCGCGGCACTGGCTGGAGATCGCGTCGGCCGCGCGGATATTGCCGCCGGCCTGCAGACGGATCTGTTCCGGATCGGGCAGGAAACCGCCATTCAGGGTGACATTGTAGCGGGCCGGCGCCGAGATATCGACGCCGGTCGCGCTTTGCATGTTGAGCCCGCCGCGCACGGTGGCCTCGCCCAGTTCCGAGATAAACAGCGTAGCCGGAACCCCCGATCCCGTCGAATAGGTGCCGACCCAGATGTCGTAGCGGCCCGACTGGGGTGACGGCCAGTGGAGAAGGGGGTTGAATGGCGCGTCGGCGCCGTCATCGTCGCAATACCAGCGCCCGTCCGGCCCGTTCACCACCAGCGTGGTGTCGGCTTCGGAATCGACATTGATGAAGAGGTCCTGCGAACCGGCCGTGTAGTAGAGCGAGAAGTCCGGCGCATTGGCGATATAGCCGCGGCAGTTGGAAAACCGGTTCTGCGCCCGGATCGATCCGCCGGCGGTCAGGCGCCGCTCATACGGGTCCGGCAAAAAGCCGGAGGACAGGTTGATCGAACCGAAGGACGGCTGAAGCGAGTAGTCCTGGGCTGACACCACCGGCGTGAAGACCAGCGCGGCGGCGATTCCGGCGGAAGCCGGGCGAAGGAAATCCTGGAACATGAGCAACCCCCTATCTGCTGTTGTGACAGGGTAGTCCGTCGTGCCTGCACGCGGCAATTGCAGAATGGCCGGTTGTGACAATTTGCCGATCAGCGAAGCGATCCGCCGCAAAGGAAAAAGGCGGCCCCTAAGGACCGCCTTTCCCGATTTCCAGGAAAGCGGAATCTACCAGCCGCAATTGCGGTCGGCGTTTTCCTCCTCCAGATAGGTCATGAGCGGCTGGAAGTAGGAGATGATGGCCGAGCCATCCATTTCCCGGGTGCCGGTGAAGGCTTCCAGAGCATCCGGCCAGGGCTGGGACGCGCCCATCTCCATCATCGCATTGAAGCGCGCGCCGACTTCCTCGTTTCCATAGATCGAGCAACGGTGCAGCGGGCCGTCCCAGCCGGCCATCTCGCAGGCCGCTTCATGGAACTGGAACTGCATGATGAAGCTCAGGAAATACCGCAGGTACGGCACATTGTTCGCGATGTGGTATTTCGAGCCCGGATCGAAGGCGTCGCCCGGCCGGTCGACCGGCGGCACGATGCCCTGATAGCTCTCGCGCAGCGCCCACCACTGTTCGTTATACTCTTCCGGCGTGATCTCGCCGCGCAGGACCTGCCAGCGCCACTGATCCATCATCACCGCGAAGGGCAGGAAGGCGATCTTGTCGAGGGCCGTATCCATCAGCAGCGAAAGGTCGGCGCTCTCGTCCGGCATGTCGGCCTCGTCGAGCAGGCCGATCTGCACCAAATATTCCGGCGTCACGGACAGCGCGATGAAATCACCGATGGCTTCGTGGAAACCGTCATGGGCGCCAGTCTGGAACAGGACATCCTGTTCGTTATAGGCGCGCTGGTAGAAATTGTGGCCGAGCTCGTGGTGCACGGTGACGAAGTCGTCGCCATTGACGCGGGTGCACATCTTGATGCGCAGATCGTCTTCGTAATCCATGTTCCAGGCCGAGGCGTGACAGGCAACCTGGCGGTCGCGCGGCTGGGTGATCAGCGAGCGTTCCCAGAAGGTGTCGGGCAGCGGTTCCATGCCCAGCGAGGTGAAGAAGCTTTCCGCCGTTTCAACCATCTGGTGCTGGTCATAGCCGGCCTCGACGAGCAGGTCGTCGAGATTATAGGCCGGGCCGCTCTCGCTGACCGAGGCCACATCGCTGAGCGACGCCCAGGACTGTGCCCACATATTGCCCAGAAGGTCGGCCCGGATCGGGCCTTCGGCCGCCTGGATCTCGTCGCCATAGAGATCGTTCAGATTGGCGCGGACATGGCAGTGCAGCTGCTGGTAAAGCGGCTCGACCTGGCCCCACAGGCGCTCGACTTCCGCTTCCATCTCGTCAGCCGGCATGTCGTAGTTGGACAGCCACATCTGGGCGAGGTTTTCGAAACCAAGGTCGCGGGCGCCCTGGTTGGCGATCTCGACCATCTCGGCATAATCCGTCGACATCTGTGCAGGATCGTAGGCGCGGCGCCAGCCATCCCAGACATGCGCCAGGAATTCTGGGTCGCGGCTGGTCCGCATGATGTTTTCCAGCTCGTTGTGATCGACCATCTCGCCGTCGATCTCCATCAGGCCGGACGAGTAGGACGAGCCCATGCGCGTCGTCAGCTCGGACAGGCGCGCCGCTGCCGCACTGTCGGCCGGCGCGGGCAGGGTGATGCCGGCACGCAGGAAGTTCATCTTCCGCGCCATGGTCTCGGGCAGGTCGAGATCGGCATAGCGGGCCGTCTCGCCGGCGGCCGCGACGGACATCTCGGTGGCCTGCGTCGACATGCGCTCGAGCAGCCAGTTGGTGTCGTAGGTGATGAAGTTGTTCTGGACCCAGGCCGTGCGCGAGGCGAATTCGCCAAACTCGCGCATCTCCGCCTCGGTCTCGGCCAGGAAGGCTTCGGCATCGGCGACGGTGACATCGCCGGCCTCGGCGCTCCCGGCGCCGGAGGCCGCGCTGCCGGTCCCGCTTGTTGCCTGTTCGCTGGCATCCGGCACGGAGCCGAAGCCCGGTCCGAAATAATAGACGCCGGCGCCGGCCAGAATGGCGCCGATCGCGACGCCGCCCAGTAGTGCTCTCATTGGTCTCTCCCCTTCATGCCCGGAACGGGCGATTGGCTTACCCGCGCCCATCCTCGCCTTATCGGCTTGCGGGTCAAGCGCCGCGCGCCGAGGCGGCCTGCCGCATGACGCGCTCCATACCGTCCAGAAAGGCCGACCTGTCCTTCGGTCCGAAAGGCCGGGCGCCGCTGGTCACGGTTCCGGCCTCGCGAAGGTCGCTCATCAGATTCCGCGTCGCCAGAGAGGCACCGATATTGTCGGTCGTCCAGAGCTTGCCACGCGGATCGATCCCGATGGCGCCTGCCTTGATGCAGCGGTCGGCGAGGGGGATGTCAGCCGTCACGAAAACATCGCCCGGACCGATCTGTCCGGCGATCCAGTTGTCGGCGGCGTCGAGGCCTTCATTGACAATCACCAGCCGCGCCCATTGGGAATTCGGCCGGCGCAGGCCGCCATCGCAGACGAAGAGCATTTCGGTACGGTGGCGTTCACCGACCCGGATGATCTCGTCCTTCACCGGACAGGCATCGGCATCGACATAAATGGTCACCGCAGACGATCCACCAGGGCCAGCATGGCGTCGAGATTGGCGGCGCCCAGCTTGCGGCAGCGCTCCGGCGACCAGCCATGCTCGCTGTCCGGCAGGACGGCATTGTCCTTGAACGGCATTTCCAGCGTCATCGCCAGGCAGCGGAATTCGTTCGCCAGATAGTTCGTGCAAACCGATAGGTTGGCGGTACCCGGGGCATCGACGGCATAGCCGTGCGCGGTCTGGAAGTCCGGGCTCGCCGTCTTCAGTGCCGCTTTGTAGGCGTCGAGCAATTCCTGGCCCTTCGCGTCGAAATTCGGGGCGCCTTCACCGCCGGCGATGAAGTTGTAGGGCAGGGCCTCGTCGCCATGGACGTCGAGTGCCAGGTCGATCCCGGTCTCGCGCATGCGGTTGAGCACGTGGAAGACTTCCGGCGAGTTCTCGACGCTGGCCTTGTCCCATTCGCGATTGAGATTGACGCCCTTGGCATTGGTGCGCAGGTGCCCGCGTTTACTGCCATCCGGGTTCATATTCGGAACGATGTGGAAAACAGCGCGGTCTCGCAGGACACGGGCAACCGGGTCTTCATCGTCGAGCAGGCGGCCGACAAACCCTTCCATCCACCATTCCGCCATGGTCTCGCCGGGGTGCTGGCGCGCCGTCACCCAGATCGTGCGCTTGCCGCTGCCCGGCGTGCCGACGCGCAGGAGGTCCATCGCCTGACCGTCGAGGGTCTCGCCGAGGACTTCAAGATCGACATCGACATGGGTCTGCGCCCAGGCAATCAGGTTCTGGTGGCGCTCCATCGAGTAGGGCGCGAAATAGGCATACCAGACCGTGTCGCATTCCGGCGTGTGGCGCAGCGTCAGGACGCCGTCGGCATAATCGGTGTCGATCCGGAACCAGGTCTCCCGGTCATAGGAGGCGCAGGCGCGATAGTCCGGCCAGCCTTCCAGATAGGCGGCCCCGCCGGCATTCTCGATCGCCATGGACAGCGCCGAGCCGCGCGCGCCGGTCACCCGGAAGTGGAACCATTGATAGAAATCCGACCCGTTATCCTTGCGGATTTCCAGGCGGATGCGTTGCGGATCGGCGGCATCGAGAACCTCGATATTGCCGCTGTCGAAAGCGTCGGTGATGTGAAGGCTCATGGGGTCGTCTCCGGCAGCTCGCGAAAGGGTGACTGGCTTGTGAGGGGGATAGCCCATAATGCCCGTCCGAGATACGGGGCGGCGGCATGTGCCGGCGCGCCAAGAGGCTGGAGGCCTGCATGAAGACCTGGATCTGGCGGATCATCACGATCGGACTGCCGCTTTTCGTCTGCGCAATCTTTCTCGATTCGTTGCGCTACAAATTCACCGACGCTGCCGAGACGCAGGTGATCTTCGGCCTGCTCGACGAATGGGCGGCCAGCTGGGGCGCGGCGGGCCTGTTCGGCCATACCGGGCTGTTCAGCCAGTATGTCATCGGCTCGGCCGAGCTCGTGGCATCCGTGCTTTTGATCGCGGGGTTTCTGCCGGGCCTGAAACGACTTCAGGCGCTGGGCAGCCTGCTGGGCCTTGCGATCATGACCGGCGCGGTGAACTTCCACCTGTTCACGCCGCTGGGCATCGATCCGAACAATGATGGCGGCGGCCTCTTCGTGGCCGCCTGCCTGGTCTGGCTGTCCTGTCTTGCCTTGCTGGTGATCAACCGTCACGAAGCTGCCGGGTTGGGCCGCGATCTGTTGCGGGCGCTGCGCACCAGCCGGTAGCCCAGCAGCAGGGCCAGAATGCCGCCATGGATCCACGGCATCGGCTGATTGCCCTTTTCCATGAAGCCATGGTGCAGCACGGCCAGGATCGCGATGGGATAGATCGCCCAGTGCAGCTGCTGCCAGCGCCGGGCGCCCAGCCATCGCACCATGGCATTGAACGAGGTAATGGCCAGCGGGATCAGGCCGACAAAGGCCGCCATGCCCAGCGTGATGTAGATCCGCTTTGCGACATCCTCCCAGAGGCCCGCAAACATGCCGGCAATGCTCATATTCGCCGCGATCAGGAGATCGAGCCCCAGATACGCAGCAACGTGCAGCAGGGCGTACCAGAATGCCGCCAGCCCGATCCGCCGGCGTACCTTCGTGATCGGCAGCCAGCGCGTGATATCGCGGAACGGCGTCACCGCCAGCGAGATCAGGAGGATCCGCAGCGCCGTGTCGCCGAGGAAGCGGTGGGTGGTTTCGATCGGATTGAAGCCCAGGGCGTGCGGCTGACCGTTGAGCAGCATCGCCCATTGCCAGCCGAGCCAGAGCCCGGGCAGGGCCAGCAGCCAGAAGGTGAGGGGTTTCAGCCAGTGACGGCCGAAACTGCGCAGGATGGCACTCTTCGCCATGGCTCAGTGATTCTCGATCAGGTCCATGCCGGCATAGAGATGCGCGACCTGTTCGGAATAGCCGTTGAACATCTCCGTCTCGCGGCGATTGAACAGATTGCCGCCGATCACGCGCTCGGTCTGCTGGCTCCAGCGCGGATGGGCGCGGTTCGGATTGACGTTGGAATAGAAGCCGTACTCGTTGGGCGCGGCCTTGTTCCAGGCGGTTTCCGGCTGCTGGGAGACAAAGCTGATCCGGGTGATCGACTTGATCGACTTGTAGCCATACTTCCACGGCACGACGAGCCGGACCGGGGCGCCATTCTGGTTGGGCAGGACATCGCCATAGAGACCGACCGCCAGGAAGGCGAGCTCGTTCATCGCCTCATCCATGCGCAGGCCTTCGACATAGGGCCAGTCCAGCACGGGGAAACGCGTGCCGCGCATCTCGCGCCGGTCGAGATAGGTCTCGAAGGCGACATAGCGCGCGTCCGCGGTCGGTTCGAACTGCTGCAGCACGCTGGCCAGTGGTACACCGATCCAGGGGATCACCATCGACCAGGCCTCGACGCAGCGCAGCCGGTAGATCCGTTCCTCCAGAGCGCCGAAATCGACGACGTCTTCCAGGGCGAAACGTCCCGTCCGTCCGGCATGACCGTCGACCTCGATCGACCAGGGATCGACCGACATCTCATGCGCGTGCCGGGCAGGGTCAGACTTGTCGACGCCGAATTCGTAGAAATTATTGTAGCCGGTGACGGCATCGATGGGGGTGAGCGGATCGGGGACGCTGTAGCCGGTCTCGGCATATTGCAGCCCGCCTGAAGCCGGTGCCGGCTCACGGGCCGCGGCTGTGCTGGAAGCCGCAGTCGCGGCGCTCGTGGAGGCCTCGGTCTCGGCCCCGCCGCAACCGACAAGACCGGTCACCGCAGCGGCACCGCCAGCCGCCATGATCTGCCGCCGGTTGATGTAGAGTGCGCGCGGCGTCACGTCCGCTTCGCGCCCCTGCCAGGGTTTGGGCTTGCGATAGAAAAACATGGCTTCGATCCACAGCTAGCGTTGTCGATCCTGATAATAGGGCGCAAACGCGCCGCGTCTTCCCGGTCCACGCGATCGTGATGAGGATGTCAGGCCATCGTGCGGCCCGAATGCCGGATGGCTTGACGCCGGGACCGGCTTGAGACCAGTTGATGCAGACAGCAGATCGATCGGTGCCATGCCCCGCCAGACTTCCCGCTCCGCCCTCAATGTCCGCAACGCCACCTTGCAGGACATCCCCGGTATCGTCGCGCTTTCCGGCAAGGTCTATCCCGTCATGGGGGCCTATTCGGAAAGCGAGATCCAGGGCCAGCTCATCAATTTTCCCGAAGGCCAGGTCGTCGTCGAATACGAGGGCGAGGTGGTCGGCTATGCGGCCAGTTTCATGATCGACGAGGCTGCAGCGCTGTCTCCGCACACCTGGGATGCGATCACGGGCAACGGCTATGCCTCGCGGCACAATCCGAAGGGCGACTGGCTCTACGGCATGGAAATCTGCGTCGATCCGGACCGGCGGCGTCTGCGTATCGGACAGCGTCTCTATGATGCCCGGCGTGAACTGGCCGAACGGCTGGAACTCAAGGGCATCGTGTTCGGCGGCCGGATGCCGCACTGGAAACGGCGGCGCAAGCAGTATTCGACGCCGAAGGCCTATCTCGCGGCCGTGATGGCCCAGGAAGTCGCCGATCCGGTGATCCGCTTCCAGACCCGTATGGGGTTCGAGCCGATCGGTGTGCTCAAGGCCTACCTGCCGTCGGACCGGGAATCCGGCGGCTACGCCACCCACATGGTCTGGCGCAATCCCTATGCGATCGAGCAGACCAAAAGCGAAAGCGCGCCACCGGGATCGAAGGATGTCGTGCGCGTCGCGACCGTACAGTTCCAGCAGCGCCGCGTGTCGAGCTTCGAGGAATTCATCGGCAATATCGAATACTTCGTCTCGGTGACCTCGGATTATCGCTCCGATTTCGTGGTCTTCCCCGAACTCTTCACGCTGCAGCTCCTCGCCCTGGAGGAGACGCGCCTGACGCATGCCCAGTCGATCGAGCGGCTCACCGAGTACACGCCGCGCTTCGTCGAGGAGATGCGGCAGATGGCTATCAGCTACAACATCAACATCATCGGCGGCTCGCACCCGACCCGCACCGATGACGGGGACATTCAGAACGTCGCCTATGTCTTCCTGCGCGACGGGTCCGTGCACGCCCAGGAGAAGATCCACCCGACACCGTCCGAACGGCACTGGTGGAATATCAAGGGCGGCGACCAGCTCGGCACGATCCAGACCGATTGCGGTCCGGTGGGCATCCTCATCTGTTACGACAGTGAATTCCCCGAGCTTGCCCGCAAGCTGGCGGATGAGGGCGCGAAAATCTTCTTCGTACCGTTCTGCACCGATAACCGGCAGGGCTACATGCGCGTGCGCTACTGCTCCCAGGCCCGGGCCATCGAAAACCAGTGCTATGTCGTGATGTCCGGCAATGTGGGAAATCTGCCGGGTGTGGAAAACATGGACATCCAGTACGCCAAGTCTTGTATCCTGACGCCGTGCGACTTCAACTTTGCCCGCGACGGCATCGCCGAGGAATGTTCGGAAAATGTCGAGACGGTCTCGATCGCCGATCTCGATCTGACCGACCTCGACTGGGCCCGCCAGGAAGGCACGGTGCGCAATCTGCGTGATCGCCGCTTCGACCTCTACGCCATCCGATGGAAGCGGTAGCCGTCCGCGAAGCCGGTCCGGGCGACCTCCCGGCTATCGACGCGATCGAGGCGGCCAGCTTCGACCGCGACCGGTTCCCGCAGCGCAATCTCGCCCGGATGCTCAAGGGCGGACGGACCCGCTTTTTCCTGGCGGACGAAGGTGCGGGATATCTCGCGCTGAGTTTGCGGCGCGGTGCGCGCAGCGGACGAATCTATTCCCTGGCAGTCCATCCGGGTGCGCGTGGTCGGGGAATTGCGAGTGCCCTGATCGAGGCTGCGAGAACCAAGGCGCGGTCGGAGAGACTGCGTTCGCTGCGCCTTGAGGTCCGGGAGAGCAATCTGGCTGCACGCCGGCTCTATGAGCGCGAAGGATTTTGCTTGCGCGAGCGGCGTCCGGCCTATTACGAGGACGGCGAAGCGGCCCTGCAACTCGAAGCGCTCCTTGAACCTCAGGAGCCGGCACGGACCCGGGAGACACCGATCTCGTGAGCGACTGGCTCATTCTCGTCGAACACGCCACCGACGTGGCGCAGCACGAAACGCCGCACAAGGTTCTGCGTGTGCGGGATTATCTGGCGAACCCGCGGCTCTTCATGTCGCGCCGTCCCAATATCATCAATCTCGCCCGGTCCTATGCCTACCAGTCCAACGGCTATTACGCGTCGCTGCTGGCCGAGGCGCGCGGCCACCGGATCGTGCCGACGGCCCAGTCGATGGTCGAGCTGTCGCGCAAGACGCTCTACGCCCAGGCACTGCCGGAACTCGATGCGGCCCTGGCGCGTGAGACCGAAGGACGGAACATGCCGGCCGGCCCACTCCTTGTGGCCTTTGGGCGCGTGCATGAACCGGGACTGAAACGGTTCGGGCGGCTGCTGTTCGACTGGTTCCGGGTCCCCGTGCTTGAAGTTAGCCTCAATCCGGGCGGCCGGATCGAGCGGATTCGTCCGGTCCCGCCCAACACGCTGAAAGGCGAGGCGCGGGACTTTTTCCTCGAGAGCCTTGACGCCCATACGGGCCGGGCCTGGACGGCCCAGAAGGACCGGGTGCCGGCGCGCTGGTCCTTGGCCGTGCTGGCCGATCCAAAGGAAGCCCTGCCGCCCTCGAGCCCGGCCTCGCTGAAACGCCTCGCAGCGGTTGCAGCAAAAATGGGTGTCGAAGTCGCGCCCATCGGGCCGAATGACCTTTCCAGCCTCGCGGAATACGACGCGCTGTTCATCCGGGCGACGACGGCGATCGACAATTACACCTACCGCTTTGCACGGCGGGCTGAACAGGAAGGCATGCCGGTCATCGATGACACGGCTTCGATGATCCGCTGCACCAACAAGGTCTTCCTGAAAGAGCTGATGGAGCTGGGCGGTGTGCCGTGTCCACGCACTGAAGTGCTGGACGAAAACCAGTCCCTGGACGGGCTGATCGAGCGGCTGGGCAGCCCGGTCGTTCTGAAGGCACCGGATGGCTCCTTCAGCCGCTCGGTCCACAAGGTCGCCAACGAAGCCGAGCTGAAGGAACGCGCCAAGGCGCTGTTCAAGGACACGGCCCTGATCATCGCCCAGGAATACATGCCGACCGCCTATGACTGGCGCGTCGGCGTGCTGGACGGCAAGCCGCTCTATGCCTGCAAGTACAAGATGGCGCGCGGCCATTGGCAGATCATCAAGCATGGCGAGGGCGGCAAGGTGACCGAAGGCGGTTCGGAAACCGTCGCCGTGGAGGAGGCACCGGCCGAGGTCATCGAGGTCGCGGTGAAGGCGGCCCGCCTGATCGGGCAGGGGCTCTACGGCATCGACCTCAAGCAGAACGACCGCGGTGTCTTTGTCATCGAGGTCAACGACAACCCCAATCTCGACGGGGAGGTGGAAGGCCTGGTGCTGAAGGACGCGCTCTGGCAATCCATCATCAGCTGGTTCGCAGACCGGCTGGAGCGCCGCATCGGCGGTGTGCCCGGACAGACCGGGCGAGACACCGGGGCCTGACGTCGTGCCTTACGAAGGTCACTGTCATTGCGGGCGAGTCGGCTGGACGCTGAACGCCGAGCCGCAATGGCTGACCCGATGCAATTGTTCGTACTGCCGGCGCAGCGGCGCGCTCTGGGCTCATGCGAACCAAGCCGAGATCAGCCTGCGCGGAAATCCTGCCGACAGAATCCGTTACACGCATGGCGAGGCAACGCTCGCATTCGTGTCGTGCCGGCATTGCGGTTGCACGACGCACTGGGAAAGTCTGTCTGCAGGGCCAGAAGGACAAAGGCCCGAAGAGACGCGTATGGCCGTCAACGCCGCCATGTCGGATCCCGGGCAGATTTCACATCTGCGGGTCCGGCAGTTCGACGGCGCTGACAGCTGGAATTTCCTGGACTAGCGCGGCTTATCAGTCCGCGGCGTCCTGGACGGCTTCGCCGGCTTCCTCGACATCCTGTCCGGCACCGCGAACGGTGTTGCAGGCAGCCAGCGAAAGCGTGGTCAGGGCAAGAAGAAGGCCGATCACAAGGTTTTTCATCGCAACAATCTCCATTTGCAGAACGTGTGCAGGAGATACGCATAAGTGCAGGAAAGGGTTCCACACCCCGTCCCGAAAACCGTGTGAAAACCGTATCGGTCTGCCGGCCGTGCCTAGTTCGAGGCGTCCTGGACGGCCTCGCCGGCGCGTTCGACATCCTGCCCGATACCGCGGATCGTGTTGCAGGCAGCAAGCGAGAGTGCAGTCAGGGCGATCAGGACGCCGGTAGCGAGCTTTTTCACAGGGCGATTTCCTCTTTGGAATACCCCGGGAGATTAGCACGTGGGGGCCGCTTGAAAAGCCGGTTAAGGCGAGTGTGAACGCGCCGGGAAACTTCGATGTCACCCCTTAGCGGACAAGACGGGCGATGCCGGGACCACTACTGGCATGCAAATGCTTGTAAGTCGCAAAAGCAATTTTATATAGAGGACATGAAACCCAGACCCGCCCCCCAGTTATTCGATGTGCTGTCCTCGCAGCGCGTGACACCCAACATGCACCGCGTCTCCCTGGGAGGACCGGCCTTGCAGCGCTTTCCGGCCAGCCAGGCCGGCGGCTATGTGAAGCTGATGCTGCCATCTGCCGACCGCACCGCTGTTCGGACCTACACCATCCGGCATCATCACGAGAACGCACTCGATATCGACTTCGCCCTGCACGGCGCCGGCGGAGAGGGCGGCCCTGCGGTCAGCTGGGCTCAAAGTGTTCGCCCCGGTGAGCAGGTCCTTGTTGGCGGTCCGGGACCGGCCAAGCCACTTCCGCCGGATGCAGGATACTACGTCGTGGCGGGGGATATGACGGCCCTGCCGGCCATTGCGGTCAATCTGGAAGCGCTTCCCAGGGAGGCGTCAGGGCAGGCGATCATCGAAATCCAGAGCGAGGCGGACCGGCAGACGATCGATCATCCGCCTGGGTTCAACATCCGCTGGCTGGTCAATCCCAACCCCGGCTCCAGTCCACATCTCTTCGAGGGCGCAGTCCGGGCCATTCCCTGGCCATCGGGGCCGGTCTATGGCTGGTGCGCCTGCGAGTTCGATGCCATGCGCCGCCTGCGCCGCTATCTGCGTGACGAGCGCAGACTGGGCCCGTCGAATCTCTATATCTCAAGCTACTGGAAACGCGGCCTCGTCGAGGACGAACACAAGGCGGTCAAGCGCGCCGACGCGGACGCGCTGGGTGTCTAGGCAGTCTCTGCACCGCTTGCTATTCCGGCCGGATGATAGCTTCGCGCGGATATGAAAAATGGGCGTTCACCGCGGCTGGCGATGATGACGCGCCTGTTTATCCCGATGGTTGTCGCGACGTCCTCGTGATCGAGACGCAGAGCGGGCCGTCGCGCATTGTTCTGACCGATCACGACCTCGTGCCGCGGCAGGTTCAACTGACAGCGGGAACACGCATCACGGGCTACCGGCTTCGTCCCGGGTCGCAACTCGATCCGGGCGCTCTGGATGCCATTGCAAGACAGCCCGGCGATGCAGAGACGATACTCGCGGCAAGCCGGCGCGATCCCGACGATCTCGGCGATGCAATCCTGGCGCTGACCCGGCCGGGGGCCAGCCTTCGATCCGTGGCCGCAGCGGCCGGCGTATCGGAACGCACCCTGCAGCGGCGATTTCGCGAATTCGATCTGCCTGCGCCGGACTATTGGCGCCTGCTGGCGCGGGCACGCCGCGCCGCGCACTCCTTCGCGTCGGCATGCACGCTGGCCGACATTGCCGGTGAAAACGGCTATGCCGACCAGGCTCACATGACGCGGGAATGCCTGCGCTGGTTCGGGGCGACACCGGCCAGGCTGCGCGGGGATCCACGCCGTCTTGCGTTGATATCTCAGCCGGCGCTGGGCAACTGGACCGCAGAACAGATCTCCACCAGATAGCCGTCCGGATCGCTGACATAAGACGTGATCTGGCCCCAGGGCTCCTCGCGCGCATCCTGCTTCAGCGTGGCGCCGGCCTTGACGGCGCGGGCGAGGGCGGTTGGCACGTCCTCTGTCTCGAACGCCAGTTCAAACACCGGTGCATTGGCATCCGGCTTTTGGGGCGACTTTCCGAGCTGCCGCATCAGGGCCGTCGAGGAAAAGGCCAGCCGCGTCTCGCCGGTTTTCAGTTCGCCATAGTCTCCGCTCTCATGCAGGAAGTTCCGCTCCAGTCCGAAGGCGGCTTCGTAGAAGGCCATCGAGGCGGCGACGTTGTCGACATAGAGGATGGTGTAGCGAAAGATCATGCGGGGACTCCGGTGTGCAAAAGCGATCCCGGACATCTAGCGCATGCCATGCCAGCCCGTCTTGAAGGATCGCGACAGGCATGCGGCCTTGGCGGCGGAGGGGTCGCGATGAGAACTATGTTCACCTCAAGTTTTCCCGCAACAATCGCGTTCCGACGATCGACGCCGGCGCTTGGCCAAGCCGTCATACGGTCCTGTTTTCCCGAAGCGTCTGCTTGAACAGCTCGAAAGCCGTCGTTCCCCTTCGGTCAGGGTAATAGAGATGGTAGCCGGCGAAGGGCTCGCACCAGGGCTCCAGCAGGCGGGTGAGGCGGCCATCGGCAATCGGCGCCGCCACCAGGTCCTCCAGGATGTAGAGGGTGCCGAAACCCTCAAGAGCGGCGGCGACCAGCAGGTCCGCATCGTTGAACACCGGCCCGCGGCCTGGCGTGACCGTCACCGCGCGGCCGTCGCGCTCGAATGACCAGGGCGACAGCCTGCCTTGCGCGTCGGCATAGGCGATGCAGCGATGGGCGGTGAGATCGGCCGGCTCCACCGGCGTGGGATGCTCGCGCAGATAGCCGGGAGCGGCCACCACCGCGACGCGCAGCGGCGGCCCGACCTTGAGTGCGATCATGTCCTTCTCCAGCCGCTCCCCGAGCCGGATGCCCGCATCATAGCGGCCCGCCACGACATCGGTCATATCGTCCTCCACGCTCACCGCCACCTCGATGCCCGGGTGGCGGCGCATGAAGGCGGGGAGCATCGGCCACAGCACCGTGTCCGCGGCGTGTTTGCCCGCCGTGATCCGCACCGTGCCGATCGCCGTCCCGCGGGCATGGGACAACGCCTCGATCTCGTCGTCCAGCCCCGCCAATGCCGGCGCGAGGGTGGCGAGCAGGCGCTCGCCGGCGGCGGTGGGAGCGACGCTGCGCGTCGTGCGGGTGAGCAGGCGAAAGCCGAGCTGGTCCTCCAACCGCTTCATGGTCTGGCTCAATGCAGACTGGGTGACGCCGAGTCGCTGCGCGGCGCGGGTGAAGCTGCGGTCGGAAGCAATCGCTGCGAAGATGGCGAGGTCGCCGAACTGATGCGGACGCATTGATGATCCCTGCTACTGGGGCCTATTGATAATTAGTCTATTATCTCGATCCATTAGCACCACTACCTAATAAGGAGAAGTGGAAGAACGAGGAGCAGACAATGGGCAAGGTTTGGCTGGTGACCGGCGCAAGCCGGGGACTTGGACGCGAGATCGCGCGCGCAGCGCTCGATGCGGGCGAAACAGTGGTGGCCACGGCGCGATCCGCCGACGCGATACGCGAAGCCTTCGGGGACCACGACCGCCTGCACGCCCGCCCGCTCGATATCACCGATGCAGAAGCCGCCAACGCGGTTGCCGCCGAGACCGTGGAGCGGTTCGGCGCGATCGACGTGCTGGTCAACAATGCCGGCTATGCCGAGCTGGGTTTCTTCGAGACCTTTACCGATGAAGCGGTGCGGCGTCAGTTCGAGGTCAACCTGTTCGGCACGATGAACGTGGCGCGCGCGGTCGCCCCCCACATGCGTCAGCGTCGCGCCGGCCTCATCATCACTATTTCCTCGGTCAGCGGGCTGGTCTCCAATGGCGGGGGCGCGGTCTATTCGGCGTCGAAATTCGCGGTCGAGGGCTGGATGGAAGGTTTTGCGCAGGAACTGGCGCCGCTCGGCGTCCGCTCGCTCCTGGTCGAGCCGGGCATGCTGCGTACCGACTTCATGGACGGCAAGTCTGCACGTTTCGGCAGCATCGACATTCCGGATTATGCCGAGGCGATTGCGCAATATCGCGCGTTCGTCGATAGCGCGAACGGCAACCAGCCGGGCGATCCCAAGCTGCTCGCCGCGCGGATCGTGGCGCTGGCATCGCAGGCCGAGGCGCCGGCGCGATTCGTGTTCGGCGACGACGCCCGGCAGTGGGCCGGCGCAAAGGTCGATCAGTTGCGCGAGGAAATCGTCCGGTCGGCCGATTGCGACTGAAACGACAGACCAGGGCGCCGGGTATCTGTTCCGGATTGCGTTTTCCGGAAGGGTTTGAGCGGAAATGGAGACACGCGAATGATCCGGCCGTTCGAGTGACCGCTTCGGGCGGGCTGCCGAAGACATCGGACTCAAGATATCTCGGGGGGTGTCGCGTGGAATCGGCAGCAAATGGCGGAGGGGGAGGGATTCGAACCCCCGGAACCTCGCGGTTCAACGGTTTTCAAGACCGCCGCAATCGACCACTCTGCCACCCCTCCGGTCCAGCGCAGATAACGGCGATACGGTCGCTGGCGCAAGTATGGATGCCAGAACGCGTCGCAGGCGCGGCGCCGCGGGTGCGCTGAACAGTCGCGACATGAAACAGGGTTACCCTCCCTTCACCAATCCGGGATAGTCTGGCTCCAGTTTCGTCAGCGGAAATCCGGTTCAGCCTTGTCCAGACTGTCTCTCGCTCTTGTTGGCCTCGCCGTTGCGTCGCTCGCAGCGTGTGCATCCTCGCCCGAACGCTATTCCAGCTATCCGGCCTCGGTACCGTCGACGCCGCCGCAGACGACGAGCGGCACGGCGACGCCGGTCGATATCGATGTGGCAGGGTTGATTGCAACAGACAGCGGTCACCAGAAGGTCGGCAATCCCTATCGCGTGGGCAGCCGGACCTATCGCCCGCAGCGCGACGATCGCTATGACCGGACCGGAATTGCATCCTGGTACGGTCCGAATTTCCATGGAAGACCAACGGCCAACGGCGAAATCTTCGACCAGCACGCGATGACGGCCGCGCATACGACGCTGCCGATTCCCTCGATCGCGGAAGTCACCAACCTGGAAAACGGGCGCAGCATCATCGTTCGCGTCAATGATCGCGGCCCCTTCGTCGACGACCGCATCATCGACCTGTCACGGGCCGCGGCGACCGAGCTGGATTATGTCGGCACGGGGCTGGCGCGGGTGCGGGTGCGCTATCTCGGTCCGGCCCATCCTGACGCGCCGCCGCCTCAGCGCAATGTCCGGCTTGCCGGCGCACCGGCTTCCGCCATCGCTGGGCAATCATCCAGCCCCGCCATGGCCCAGACCGTCGCCGCCGTCGAGGACATTCCGGTCCGCGCCGGGCGGGATGTGACGCTGCAGCTCGGTGCTTTCAGCGATGCGGATAATGCCGACCGGCTGGTCCAGCGCGTCGCCGGAGCGGGAGAGGTTTGGGTCGAGCCCGGTCAGTCCGACCATGGCCCGATATATCGCGTCTTCTTCGGACGCTGGGCCGATCGCAGCGGCGCCGATGCGGCACGGGCCAGCCTGGCCGACTGGGGCGTTTTCGGCGCCCGGATCGTCGCCCTCGACTGAGCCTGCTGCGTCCGTGGCGCTGGACGCCATGGTCTTGCCGCGCTTTGATGCTTCCTGTTGCCAAGCCGCCCCATCTGATTCCGGCCAGGGAGTTCCTCCGTGCGCAGTCTTCTTGCGATTCTTCTTCTCGCCATTCCGGTTGCAGCCGCACCGGCCGTCGCCCAGAACACCTATGAGACCGATGCCAGCCATGCGGTGATCATGGATTTCGAGACCGGCACGATCCTGTTCTCGAAGAATGGCGACGAGCCCATGCCGCCGGCCTCCATGTCCAAGATGATGACGGTGCTGATGGCCCTGGAGGCCATCGAGTCGGGCTCGCTGTCGCTGGACGATGAACTGCCCGTGTCCGAAGAGGCCTGGCGCCGCGGCGGCGCCGCGTCCGGATCGTCGACCATGTTTCTGGACGTGAACAGCCGGGCCCGCGTCGAGGACCTGCTGCGCGGTGTCATCATCCAGTCCGGCAATGACGCCTGCATCGTCCTCGCCGAGGCGATCGGCGGCAGCGAGGCGGCCTTCGCCGACATGATGACCCAGCGTGCCCGCGAGCTGGGCCTGGAGAATGCGCACTTTGCCAATTCCACGGGCTGGCCCGATCCGGATCACATGGTCAGCGCGGAAGACCTTGCCCGCATTGCCCGGATCCTCATCCGCGATCATCCGGATTTCTATGGCATCTGGGCCGAGCGGGAATTCACCTATAACGGCATCCGCCAGTACAACCGAAACCCGCTGCTCGGTGTGTTCTCCGGTGCCGATGGCCTGAAGACCGGCCACACGGAAGACAGCGGCTACGGCCTTGTCGGGTCTGCCGAACGCGATGGCGAACGCCGCATCATCGTTTTCAACGGCATGGATTCGAATTCGGCCCGCGCCGCCGAGGCCGAACGCATGATGCGCGCCGCGCTCACCGATTATGGCGTCTACAATCTCTTTGCGGCCGGTGACACGGTGGAGCATGAAGCCGAGGTCTTCATGGGGACGGCATCCACTGTCGCGCTTCGTGTCGACGAGGACATTGCCGTCGGCCTGCACCGTCGGGCCCGCCGCGACATGACGGTTTCCGTGAACTATGAAGGCCCCGTTTCCGCGCCGATCGCGGAAGGCGATGTCATCGCCACGCTGACGGTCGAAGCGCCCGGCATGGAGCCCCAGGACTTCCCGCTGGTCGCCGCGAATGACGTTCCCCGCAAGGGGCTGATGGGCCGTATCGGGGCTGCGCTTGTCCACATGATCCGGGGCTGACCGGCGTGCGGGGCAAGTTCATCACACTTGAAGGCGGCGAGGGCGCCGGCAAGACGACGCTGATCAAGGCCTTGCAGGCCGCCCTTGCGGCAAAAGGCCTGGATGTGGTCGTCACCCGGGAGCCCGGCGGAACGCCGGGCGCTGAAGTCCTGCGCGACATCCTGCTCAAGGGCGCGACGGATCGCTGGTCGCCGGTCACCGAGGCGTTGTTGATGTATGCCGCCCGTGTCGATCATGTCGAACGGCTGATCGAGCCGGCGCTGGCGCGCGGCGCCTGGGTGATTTCCGACCGTTTTGCCGATTCCACCCTGGCGTATCAGGGCACGGCCGGCGGCGTTCCGCTCGACCGTATCCGTCAGCTTCATGGCGCGGCACTGGGCGAATTCCGGCCGGATCTGACCCTGGTGCTCGATCTCGATCCGCGGACCGGGCTGGAGCGAACGGTCGCGCGCGGCGAGGATGCGACACGCTTCGAGCGTTTCGACACGGACTTCCATGCGCGCCTGCGCCAGGCTTTTCTGGATATCGCTGCGGACGAGCCTGAGCGTTGCGTTGTGCTGGATGCGGGTTCCGATGCGGATGCCGTCGCCGCGGCGGCCCTTCAGGCCATCGAGACGCGGCTCGGCGCCCCGGCATGAGTACGGATCCCGACATCGGGTCCGACGTCCAGCCGGGCTGCCTGCCGCCGCGCGAGCGCTATGATCTGTTCGGCCACGAGGTCGCAGAGCAGGCTTTTGCGAAGGCATGGCAGAGCGGGCGCCTGCATCACGCCTGGATGATCACCGGGCCGCGCGGTGTCGGTAAGGCCAGCTTCGCCTGGCGGGCCGCACGCCGGGTGCTCGGCGCCGCGCCGATGGCAGAAGGCGGCCCGCTCGGCTCCAGCCCGCAGGACCCGGTCTGCAAACTGCTGGAGGCCCAGGCCAATCCGGATCTCCTCCTGCTGCGGCGTCCCTGGGACGACAAGCGCAAGCGCTGGCGCGCCGAGATCACCGTCGAAGAAGCGCGCCGGGCGCCGCATTTCTTCGAGATGAGTTCCGGCGCCAAGGGCGGCTGGCGGGTCTGTATCGTCGACAGTGCGGACGAGATGAATACCAACGCTGCGAACGCCTTGCTGAAAACTCTTGAGGAACCACCGCAACGTGGTGTCCTGTTTCTCGTGACCCATACGCCAGGCCGTCTGCCGGCCACCATCCGCTCGCGCTGCCGCCGGCTCGACCTTCGGGCGCCGGCTGTCGAGGAGACGGCTGACTGGCTTGCCGGGATCAGCGATGCCACCGCCGGCGATGCCCTGGCTGCGTCCAAGCTGGCTGCGGGCGCACCGGGGCGGGCGCTGTCCCTGCATGTCTCGGGCGGGGTCGGCCTGGCCCGCGATGTCGAGGCCATCGTGGAGAAAGGGCGTTCGGCCGGCGAGCCGGAAATGCGCCGCCTGGCCGACCGGATTTCCACCAAGGCCGGCGAGGATCTGCGCGGGTTGTTCTACGAGGCGCTGGCCGGTGCCCTGCGCAATCAGGCGCGCCGCCGAGCCGCCAATGGCGAAGACGTGACGGCCTGGCTTGCTGCCTGGCGGGAGCTTGGTTCGCTTGTCCGGGATGCCGAGGCACTTTATCTCGACTCGAAACAGAGCGCGCTGGCAGCCCTTTCAATTGCCCGGGACGCTGCGCGCAAGGAAGTCGCCTGAGACCGGTCATGTTCATCGACACACACGTCAATCTTCACGGCGAGCAATTTGCCGACGATCTCGACGCCGTCATCGAACGGGCCCGCGCGGCCGGTGTTGTGCGCATGATCGCGATCTGCTGCCGTCTGAGCGATTTCGAGGCGGTCTCCGCCATCGCCGAGGCGCATGACGACATCTACTGCACGATCGGCGCGCATCCGCACCACGCCAAGGACCGGCCGGACATCACAGCCGGCGAGCTGGTCGAGATCGCCCGCCACCCCAAGGTCGTTGGTATCGGCGAGACGGGGCTGGATTTTCACTATGGCTATTCCCCGCGCGAGGACCAGTTCGCCAGCCTGAAAGCGCATATCGAAGCGGCGCGCCAAGCGGATCTGCCGCTGGTGCTGCACACTCGTGAAGCGGATGAGGCGATGGCGGATCTTCTGGAAGAGGAAATGGGGAAGGGGGCCTTCCGCCCCTTGCTGCACTGTTATACCGGCGGTGCCGACCTGGCCCGCCGGGCCGCCCGTCTGGGCGCCTGGTTTTCCGCGTCCGGCATCGTCACCTTCAAGAAGGCCGAGGATGTCCGGGCCGTGTTTCGCGATGAAGTTCCGGATGACCGGGTGATCCTGGAGACCGACTGTCCCTATCTCGCGCCTGTGCCACACCGTGGCAAACGTTGCGAGCCGGCCTTCCTGCCCGACGTCGCGGCAGGGCTGGCTGCCGTGAAGGGCTGGACGGTCGAGGACTGCGCCGCCCGGACCACACAAGCCGCGCTCAACCTGTTCGACCGGATCGAGAAACCGTGACGGGTCTGGTCCGGATAACCCTGCTGGGCACCGGTTCCTCGGGCGGTGTGCCGCGTGCGAATGGTGATTGGGGCGACTGCAATCCGAACAACCCGCGCAATCGCCGCCGCCGGTGTTCCGCCCTGGTGGAGCGGGCCAGGACCCGTGCCGATCTGGATGGCGGGGAGGCGGTGACCCGGGTCGTGATCGATACCTCGCCGGACTTCCGGGAGCAGATGCTGTCAGCCCGGGTGACGCGGATCGACGGTGTGGTCCTGACCCATGATCATGCCGACCAGACCCACGGCATCGACGACCTGCGGGCCTTCGCATACCTGCAACGTCAGCGCATCCCTGTGTGGATGGACTCCCCCACAGCAGCAACATTGGTGTCGCGTTTCGGCTACACATTCGACACACCGCCGGGCTCCAGCTATCCGGCCATTCTCGACCGCCGCGACATGCCGCATTTCGGCGAGCCGGTGACGATTGACGGGCCGGGCGGTGAGGTTTCGCTCATTCCGGTCGACCAGGAGCACGGATCGATCCGCTCGCTCGGCTTCCGGATCGGCGATATCGCCTATTCGCCGGATATCAACGCCTTGCCGGAGGCGAGCGTGCCACTGCTGGACGGTGTGGGCTGCTGGATTGTTGACGCCTTGCGCCGCGAACCCCATCCGACACATTTCACCGTCGACGATGCCCTGAAAGCGCTGCAGCGGGTCGGCGCCCGGTTCGGCGTGCTGACCAATATGCATATCACGCTGGATTATGACGTTCTGGTCGACACGCTGCCCGAGCATGTCTGGCCCGGCTATGACGGGATGCGGCTGATCTGGGACGGTCAGAGCGTGCGGTTCGACGACGTTCCCGAGTAGGGCGACTCAGCCCGCATGGCTGGCAAAAACCGACAGGTTATCGCCGGAAAAGGCATAGACATCATAAGGTTCGCTATAGCCCGGGACTTCCATCCCCGGCGATCCGGCCGGCATGCCGGGCACCGCGATACCGGCGATCTGGGGCCGGGTCTCCAGCATTCGCAGGATATCCTCGGCCGGAACATGTCCCTCGATCGTATAGTCGCCGATCCGGGCCGTGTGACAGGACCACAAGGCCTGCGGCACGCCGAACTCGGTCTTGACCGGCACCACATCCGGCATGTTGCGGACCGCAACCCGGAAACCGGCCGCTTCGACATGCTCGATCCATGCACCACAGCAGCCGCAAGTCGGTGATTTGTAGACCACCATGACAGGATGGTCCTCGGCGCTGGCGCGGCCGGCAAAAGCCAGGCTGGCGAGACCGGACAGGACGAGGGCGCGGCGGTCGATCATGAAGAGGCTCCGGGTGTTCGTGGTTCTCCGCACTGTCTAGCAGACAAAGAATGACAGGACGATGCGGCGATCCGCGCGTTCTAGTTCGGCGGACAGACGATCTGGCTTTCACCGTCACGCTCGGCCCGGACGCAATCGGGCTCAAGCCCGCCACGCACCTCGCCGGAGAAGTTCGCGGTCACCGTCAGGCCATCGGCAAACCGGGTGCGCTGGACCAGGCGGTCATCGCTGACCCATTCGAAGCCGGTCATCGCGGCTGGTGCATCCGTGCCATGAACCGCGCGGAAAGCGGTCTCGGCGGCGCGCAGCTAGTGCGCGTCGTCCTCGGCCAGCTGAATCTCCGTGCCTCCAATCGACGCGACGCCCTGAAGCCCGGTCAGGGCACCGAGGAGGACAAGAGCGGGAAACGACATGAGGGAACCTCTCGAGACGCGATACACGGAGCGCTTCGTTACAACTGTAACACCGATTCCCGGCATGTTTTCGTGACATCACAGCCTGATATGGCACCATGCCGATACCGATCCAATATTTCTCATAATATTTATTATGCGCTAAATTGGTGCCACAGCCCGGCGGCGCGGCTCCGGCGCCCTCGTCGACTTGAAAGTCAAATTCCGGAGCAATTTCAAATTCAAATGCCTGACTATCAAACCAATGTCTCATTCGGGTTTCTGGTTCGCGTGGTATGGCAGGTGCATTCTGTGTTGCGGCTTGAAGTATCCTGCATCGCGTCGCGCGGCCGTTCCGGGCTAGCATCGCGTTCGATTCCCGCGACCGCCGCCACGGAGCCGACATGACCGCGCCCTCGTCCGATCTCGCCCCTATCGATCGCCTGCTCGCCATCATGTCGAAACTGCGCGATCCGGAGGGCGGATGCCCCTGGGACCTGGAACAGGATTTCCGCTCGATTGCGCCCTACACGATCGAGGAAGCGTATGAGGTTGCCGATGCGATCGAGCGCGAGGCTCATGGCGAGCTGAAGGACGAGCTGGGCGATCTTCTCCTGCAGGTCGTGTTTCACGCCCAGATGGCGCAGGAAGCCGGCTTGTTCGACTTTTCGGATGTTTGCCGGGCCATCAATGACAAGATGATCCGCCGGCATCCCCATGTTTTCGGCGATGCGGACACGCGTGACAGCGAAACCCAGACTGTTGAATGGGAAGCCATCAAGGCGGCCGAGCGCGCCGGATCGGCGAAGGGCGACCGCGTGCTGGACGATGTTCCGGTCGCCCTGCCCGCCCTCAAGCGTGCCCAGAAGCTCCAGAAGCGCGCGGCGCGCGTCGGCTTCGACTGGCCGGACGCCGAGCGTGTGCTGGACAAGGTGGATGAGGAAATCGCCGAGGTCCGTGAGGCCATCGCCTCGGGCAATGCCGCACATATCGCCGAGGAGATCGGCGATCTGATGTTTGTCTGCACCAATCTCGGCCGGAAACTGAAGGTCGATGTCGAGACCGCAACGCGCGACGCCAACGCCAAGTTCGAGCGCCGCTTCCGCTATATCGAGGACCGTCTTGCGGCACAGGGGCGCAAGCCCGAGGATGCCAGCCTGGACGAGATGGAAGCGTTGTGGACCGAGGCCAAGCTCAAGGAGAAGGCCGCGGCACCGGCCTGAGTCCCGCCCCTGGAACAGGCTCGTTTCCCGCGAAATCGCCCCTGCTTAAGAATCTTGAGCGGTCGCGTGATCGAACCGGTGAACCGGTTTCCACTTCACCTGATCACGCTTCAGAACTCGTCCTCTTCCACCTCGCCAATTCCCTGCGGGATGGCGAGATCAGGGAATTGCGCCCGGAAACGACCGGCTTCGGCAGGCGCCAGGCGGACCCTGACTGTCGTCACACCGGTGTCCGGATCCATGTGGCTGTCGCGGATCTCGCCATGGGAATGCAGCCAGGCCAGCGCGCGCGGCTGTTCCGGCGGCACGCGCACCTCGATCCGCTCGTCATCGCTGGCCAGGGCGGCCTCGATAGCGTCGACCAGTGCATCCACGCCATCGCCCGAGATCGCCGACAGCGGCAGTTTGACCGCCCGGCCCGCCTTCATATTGGCGATGTCGGCCTGGATGGCGAGGTCCTCGGCCTCTTCCAGCGCGAGATTGTCGGCCTTGTTCCAGGCTTCGATCATCGGCTGTTCGTGTGCAGGCCCGGCCTCGATCGCATCGAGCACACTCATCACATCGCCGATCCGGCCTTCGTGATCGGGATCGGAGGCGTCGATGACATGGACCAGGAGATTGGCTTCGCGCACCTCTTCCAGCGTGGCGCGGAAGGCCGCAATCAGCTCGGTCGGCAGGTCGGTGATGAAACCCACCGTGTCGGACAGGAGAATACGGGTGCCGCCGGGCAGGTCGACGGCCCTTACGGTCGGGTCCAGCGTTGCAAAGGGCATGTCCTGGGCGAACACCCCTGCCCCGGTCAGCTTGTTGAAAAGCGTGGACTTTCCGGCATTGGTATAGCCCACCAGCGCGACGGTCGGAAACGGAACTTCCTGGCGCTGTGCCCGGTGCAGGCTGCGCGTGCGCCGGACATCCTCGAGCTGACGGCGCAGCTTGGCCATCTTCTCGTTGAGCAGGCGCCGGTCGGTCTCGATCTGGGTCTCGCCGGGACCCGCGAGGAAGCCGCGGCCGCCGCGCTGACGTTCCAGGTGGGTCCAGGTCCGCACCAGGCGCGAGCGCTCATAGGCCAGGCGCGCCAGTTCGACCTGCAGCACGCCTTCCTTGGTGCGGGCGCGCTGGCCGAAGATTTCAAGGATCAGGCCGGTGCGGTCTATCACCTTGACGTTCCAGGCCTTTTCCAGATTTCTCTGCTGAATCGGCGACAAAGCCGTATCGATCACGACGACATCCGCCGTGTTCTCCTCGATCCGCGCCTTCAGTTCATCCAGCTTGCCGCGGCCGAAATAGCGTCCCGCATCGATCTTGCGGATCGGTGCGATGAAGGCCTCCGCCACCTCCAGGTCGAGCGCTTCGGCCAGACCGGTGGCTTCTTCCAGGCGCGCCTCCGAGCGTGCCACGCCATCGCGGGCGGTGGGATGAATGACAAGGGCGCGCGATACCGGCGCCTCGCGATCAATCAATCCGCGGTGCTTTCATCCGTTGTGTCATCCTCGTCCGCCCTGTCCGTATCGAACAACTGAACCGGCGCAGCCGGCATGATGGTCGAGATGGCGTGTTTGTAGACAAGCTGTGACAGCCCGTCCCGGCGAAGAAGAACACAGAAGTTGTCGAACCAGGTTACGACGCCCTGAAGCTTCACACCATTGACCAGAAAAATGGTCAGCGGCGTTTTCGTCTTACGCACTGAGTTCAGGAAGACGTCCTGCAGGTTTTGTTTTTTATCGTGCGACATGTCGGCTCCACATGACTCGCTTGAAGCAAGCGATTCGCCAAACAGGGTATACAGGCCCCACCATGGCCTGCAACCATCTCATCTTTCTGAGAAAGCCGGAATGTTGATCACACGGCTGCCAGATAGGCCTGACGAAGCTCGGCAGAAACCGAACCCGGTTCGCCATTTGCGACCGGGCGGCCGTCAATCCGGGTCACCGGCATGATGAAATTCGTGGCCGATGTCAGGAAGGCCTCGCGGGCTTCAAGCGCTTCCGCGATCGTGAAAGGCCGCTCCTCCAGACGATAGCCGGCGGCCGTCGCTGTGCGGATCAGCGTTGCCCGCGTGATGCCGTGCAGGATGGCGTGATCGGCGGGCCGCGTGACCAGCGCACCATCGGCCGTCAGGATCCAGGCGTTGGACGACGTGCCCTCGGTGACGAAGCCGTCGGTGTCGACCTGCCAGGCCTCATAGGCACCGGCATCGCGCGCGGCCTGTTTGGCGAGCGTGTTGGGCAGCAGGTTCACGGTCTTGATGTCGCAACGCGCCCAGCGCTGGTCAGGCACGGAGATGACCGACACCCCCTGCTCTGCGCGTCTGGCCACGGCGCCCAGGTCGAGGCGCTTGGTCGTGAGAACGAGCGTCGGTCGCGTGCCGGGTGGCGGAAATCCATGGTCGCGGCGCGCCCGGCCGCGGCTGATCTGCAGATAGACCAGGCCGTCACTGATCCGGTTGCGGCGGATCAGTTCACGGATCACGATCGTCAGCGCAGCCCGGGTGACCGGGTGCGCAATGCGCAGTTCGTTCAGGGAGCGGTCGAGCCGGTCGAAATGCCCCTCGGCGTCCAGCAGCTCGCCCTTGCGCACCGCCCAGACTTCATAGATCGCATCCGCGAACTGGAAGCCCCGGTCCTCGATGTGTACGGCGGCGAGGTCGTGGCGCTGAAAGCGGCCGTTGACGTAGGCAATCCTGGACACGCGTTCTCTCTTATTTCCTGATGAAGAGCGCCCATATGGCCGCAACCGCGGCGAGCACCTCCAGACGCCCGAGAATCATGGCTGAAATAAGGATCGGTTTGGCGTTGTCCGCAAGCTCGTCCCACCCGTGTCCTGCATTGGTTTCGTGCAGCAGCGGCCCGGCATTGGCCAACGCGGCCGCATTCGCCAGAAAGGCGGTCTGGAAATCCAGCCCGGCCAGGGCGAGCGCCAGGGTGCCGATCCCCAGACAGGCCAGAAAACCCAACACATAGGCCCAGATGCCGATCAGCGCCGTGTCGCGCACCGAGCGTCCGCGGAAGGTGACGGGCACCAGGCTGGACGGATCGGTCAGAACGGCGAGTTCCGATCCCATGCGCCGCCAGAGCAGAAGGATGCGGGAGATTTTTACACCGCCGGTCGTCGAGGCGGCCGCCCCGCCCACGAGCGCCACGAAGACCGCTGCCACCGGGACCGGCGAGGCCGGCGCGGACACGGTGTAGCCGCTGGTCGAGACGACGAAGAAGGCGTCGATGAAGTGAGACGGTATGTGCGATGTGTCGGCGATCACGTAGAGCACGCCCAGACCGCCCACGAGCGCGGCAATACCGGCCAGGTCAGGGTCCCGCAGCACGCCGCGATCGCGCAGGGCATCCCAGAACAGGGCAATGTTCACGGTCCCGGCCAGGCAGGCCAGCGCCACGATGAGCATCGATATCGTGCCGAAATTCGTCGCCAGCCCGCCATCGACCGGCGCATAGCCGGAGGTCGAGATCGCCGACATGGCCAGCACGCTGGCGTCAAAGAAACCATTGCCGGCAAACAGCAGCATGAGCCAGGTGACGGCGGTCAGCACGGCATAGACCAGCCCGACCCGCCGCGCCGCGACCGGCAGGTGGGAGAGGATGTTGTCGGGGCGCACGGTCAGGAGTGCCGATTTGCGGATCGCGGGCACATCCCGGTCGAGTGCGGCGAACACGGCGATGGCGAGCAGCAGGGTCGCATACCCGCCCAGCCAGGCCAGCACAGCGCGCCAAAAGATCAAGGAGCGCGGCAGCTCGTCGGCGGGCAGCAGGGTCGCGCCGGTTGTCGTAAGGGCCGAATAGGCCTCGAACAGCGCATCCATCGGACCGAAATAGCCGGTCAGCCAGAATGGCAGCGCGGCAAAGGCGGGCGTCGTCACCCAGGCGAGCAGCGCCAGGCCCAGCGCATCGAGCGCGCTGGCGCCGACCTGCACACCGCGCGTGGCCGCCAGAACGAGCGCACCGGGCACGAAGGCGAGCCCCGCCGTGGTGATGAAGAAGGGCGCCAGGTGCCATTCCTCGACCGCCGGCGCACAGACAGCCGCCAGCAGTGCGATCAGCGCGACCAGTACCCACAGGGCCCCCAGGGGGCGGAAGAGCGCCGCAGGCGACATGGATCAGAAATATTCCAGGCTGACCCGGAACAGGTGCTCGACCTTGGGTACCAGCGCCTTGTTGCAGAACAGGAGAACGCGGTCGTTCTCGCGGATCCGGCCCTCGTCGCAGGGCAGGATCACCTTGTCGCCGCGCACCACGGCGCCCAGTGCCACCCCGTCCGGCAATTCCAGCTCGTCCAGCGTCTTGCCGACCAGCGGCGAGGTCGACAGGGCGATGCCTTCCAGCGCTTCCGCCTCACCGCCGCCAAGCGTCTGCAGGCCGGTGATCCGGCCGCGGCGGATGTGCTGGAGAATGGTCGACACGGTCGTCGCGCGCGGATCGATCAGCACGTCGATACCCAGCGGTTCGCGCATGCCCTCGAAGGTGCGGTCATTGATCAGGCTGAGCGCGCGTTCGGCCCCTTCCCGCTTGGCCATCACGCCGGAGAGCATGTTCACCTTGTCATCATTGGTGACACAGATGACGAGTTCGGCATTCGCGACACCGGCTTCGCGCAGCATGCGGGCATTCAGCCCGTCGCCATGCAGCACGACCGTCCGCTTGAGGCGTTCCGCGGCGTGTTCGGCGCGCGCTTTGTCGGCCTCGATCAGGCGCACCTTCACCCCGCCGGCGCGTTCCAGGGCGCGGGCGACATAGACGCCGATATTGCCGGCCCCGACGACAACGACGCGGCGGATCTGCTCGGCGCTGCGGCCGAAAATATCCAGCAGGCGCCGCACCTGCGCACTCTCGGTAACGACATAGACATCATCGCCCGGCAGCAGCGGATCCTTGAGCTTGGGAATGAAGAGCGTGCGTTCGCGCTGTACGCCGACCACGGCGAGGCGCAGGTCGGGGAAGAGTTCCATCACCTGTTCGGTCGTCGAACCGGCTACCGGCGAGGTTTCCTCCAGACGCAGGCCCAAAAGCTGCACCCGCCCGCCGGCGAACACCGCCGTGGAGAAGGCGCCGGGCGTTTCCACCCGCTGCAGGATGGCGCGTCCGACCTCGAGCTCGGGCGAGATCACCACGTCGACCGGCAGATTGCCGGTGGAGAACAGATCGCCCCAGGCCGGATCGAGATATTCCTGGGCCCGCACCCGCGCGATCCGCATCGGCGTGGAGAACAGGGAATGCCCGACCTGGCAGGCGATCATGTTCACCTCGTCCGAATAGGTCACGGCGACGAGGAGATCGGCCTCTGCCGCCCCGGCCTTTTCCAGCACGTCGGGGTGCGAGGCATGGCCCACCACGCCGCGCACGTCGAGATCGGTCACGACATTGTCGATCAGCTCGGTCGACCAGTCGACGACGGTCACCGCATTGCCTTCCCGGGCGAGCGCCCGGGCGATGCCCACGCCGACCTGCCCGGCTCCGCAGACTATGGCTTTCATGTCGTCTCCGTTGGGTGCGGACTAGGCCGCGCCGTCGCGCTGCGGCGAGGTGACGCCGAGCGATTTGAGTTTGCGGTGAAGCGCCGAGCGTTCCATGCCGATAAAGGCTGCCGTGCGGGAGATGTTACCGCCGAACCGGTCGATCTGGGCCTTGAGGTATTCACGCTCGAAATTCTCCCGGGCCTCGCGCAGCGACAGGGCAATCATCTTCTCGGCATCGAAGCCGGTCTCGTGATTGTCGCGCGTGACGACTTCCGAAGGCAAGGCATCCAGCGTGATCGGCTCGTTCGCCGGACCGGTCGCGAGGATCAGGAGACGCTCGATATTGTTGCGCAGCTGACGGACATTGCCCGGCCAGCTGTGCGCCTGCAGCGCCGCCATGACATCGTCGCCGAAGGCCCGCAGCGGCAGACCTGCAGACTGCGTCAGGTTCTTCACGAAATGGTCGACCAGCGCGGGAATATCCTCGCGCCGCTCGGCCAGGGCCGGCACGGTGACCGGCACAACGGCGAGACGGTGATAGAGGTCCTCGCGGAAACGGCCTTCCTGGATGCGTACGGCCAGATCCTGGGCGGTCGAGGAGATCACCCGTACATTGACCTGCACATCCCCGGCCCCGCCGATCCGGCGGAAGCGCTGTTCCACCAGCAGGCGCAGGAGCTTGCTCTGGGTGGCCGTCGGCATGTCGGCGATCTCGTCGAGATAGAGCGTGCCGCCATGGGCACGTTCCAGCAGGCCGACATGCTTGACCGAACCGTCATCATTCTCGCGGCCGAAGAGTTCCTCCTCCACGCCTTCCGGTGACATGCCCGGCGCGCTGACGGCGACGAAGTCGGCGCCCGAACGTGGCGAGTTCTCGTGGATCAGCCGGGCGACGAGTTCCTTGCCGGCTCCCGAGGGGCCACGGATCAGCACGCGGCTATTGGTCGGCGCGACGCGCTCGATCAGCTGGCGGACCTGAAGGATGCCGCTGGAATCGCCGATCAGCGTGCTCTGGGCCTGGGTGCGGGCGCGCAGTTCGGCATTCTCGCTGCGCAGGCGGCTGGTCTCCAGCGCCCGCTTCACGGTGAGCAGAAGCTTGTCGCTCTTGAAGGGCTTTTCAAGGAAATCATAGGCGCCCTTGCGGATCGCCGCCACGGCGGTCTCGATCGTGCCGTGACCGGAAATCACGATCACCGGCAGCTCCGGATCGAGCGCGCGGAACTCGTCGAGCAGTTCGATCCCGTCCAGCCGGCTGCCCTGTAGCCAGACATCCAGAATGATCAGCGACGGTTTTCGCTGGCGGATCACCGCCAGGGCGCCATCGGCATCGGCTGCCTCGCGCGGCTCATAGCCGTCATCCTCGAGCAAACCGCCGATCAGTTCACGAATATCGGCCTCGTCATCGACGATGAGAATATCCCGGGCCATCTATCAAGCCTCCTTCAGGGATTGCGGCGCCGGGTCGGCCATATCCGCCAGCGGGAAGACGAGCCGCACGACGGCGCCCTGCCCGCTCCGCGGAATGTCCAGTTCCAGACGTCCGTTATGGTCTTCCATCACGCGCTTCACGATGGCGAGGCCGAGGCCCGTGCCTTTCTCGCGCGTGGTCATATAGGGTTCGGTCAGGCGTTCGCGATTGGCGGTCGGCCAGCCCAGGCCGTTATCGGCCACCTCGATCACGGCATAGCCGTTCGCCTCGGTCAGGCTGACGACCAGCTGCCCCGGCGCGCCATCCTGGTCCATGCGGGTCGAGACACTCTCGCAGGCATTCTTGAGGATATTGGCCAGCGCCTGCACGGAAAGCCGGGCATCGCACATGGCGTGAACCTGCATGCCGGGATGCTCGAACACGATCTCGATATTCGGCGAGGCGACCCGCTGGGTGAAGACCGAGGATTTCACCAGCTCGCCCATCTCGACCCGCTCCACCTTCGGCTGGGGCATGCGGGCAAAGCTGGAAAACTCGTCGACCATACGGCCGATATCGCTGACCTGGCGCACGATCGTGTCGGTGCAACGGTCGAAGGTCTCGACGTCGGAGGTGATCTCGTCGCGATACTTGCGCCGGATACGCTCGGCCGACAGCTGGATCGGGGTGAGCGGGTTCTTGATCTCGTGCGCGATGCGCCGCGCCACCTCGCGCCAGGCGGCATTGCGCTGGGCGGTCACCAGGCGCGTCACATCGTCGAAGGTGATGACGAGCCCGGCTTCCTCGTCCATCGAGGCCCGCGCTGTCAGGTGACGGATCTGGTCGTCCGGCGCGTTGAGATCGATCTGCGCCTCGGCGACAGCGCCCGGACGGCGGCGCGCTTCAGTGGCGATCTCGGCCAGTTCCGGCGTGACTTCGTCAATGCCGACACCGATCAGATCGTCCGTCCCCGGGGCCAGCATGGAGATGGCCGAGCGGTTGATCAGCGTGATCCGGTTGTCCTTGTCCAGACCGATCACACCGGCCCTTACCCCGGCAAGAATCGCCTCGATAAAGGCGCGGCGCTGTTCGGATTCGGCGTGCGATTCGATCAGCTCGCGCCGCTGGCTGCGCAATTGCCGCGTCATCCGGTTGAAGGCCCGGGCAAGCGCCGCGATCTCGTCGTCCTCGCGACCCATCTGGACCCGGGCATCCAGATCGCCGCGGCGCACACGCTCGGCCGCCCCGACCAGTCGCGAAATCGGCGTCACGACCCGGGTCGCCGCCGACAGGGCCAGCCAGATCGAACCGATCACGATCAGCACCGCGACCTCGAAATAGAGGAAATAGAAAGAGCCCCGGACCCGGCTCTCCTGGCTGCCGGCATCGCGCAATTCGTTGCGCGCCTGGGCCATCTCCCGAAACAGGTCGATGTTCACCGGGTAGGAGACGAAGAGGTAGGCGTCCGGATAAGCATCGAGACGATAAAGCAGGCGCATCACATCGACCGCCTCGGCCGACGAGCTGGGCGTGGACACCGCCACATCGCCGTCATTGGCGTAGTCGTACAGCACTTGCGATGGCGCGGCATATTCCTCGTTTTCGCGGAATCGGGTGCGGGCAAGCAAGGTGCCCCGGCCATCGACGATATAGGCGGCCGCGAAGCCGCGCCGCGCGGCCTGGAAATTCAGATAATTGATGTACTGGATCCGCGAGGTGGTGAAAGCGTCGACCGACCCCTCCTGGCTGAGATCGGTCGCCATGCTCTCCACATGACCTGATGCCGTTGTCGCCTCCCGGCCGTAGAAATCGAAAGCGACATCTTCCAGCCGGTCGACCAGCGTGGCGATCCGGTCGTCGAACCACAGATCCACGCCGCGCGTGATAACAAAGCCCAGGAAGATGGCGGCGAGGACGGCCGGGGTAGCCGCGGCGATCGAAAAAAGTGCCACGAAGCGCAGATGCAGGCGCGGCGTCGGTTCGCCGAAGCGGCGCGCCCTCACCCGCCGCACGAAACGCAGCACGACGACGCCGGCGAGGCCGAGCAGGAGCACGAGATTGCCGACGAGAATGCCGAGCGCGATCCGGTTGTTGGCGCCGGTCAGCCCGCCTTCGTTCAGCAGAATGAAGGCGGCCACGCCCAGAAGGCCAAGCGAGACCAGAAAGCCCGCGCCGAACAGCGCCGCCGAGCGCGGAGAAATGTTCCGGATCAGAGTGTTCCTGGACGCGTTCGGCAAATCAGCCTCACTTGCTTCAAGCGACCGAGCTTACTCCTGCGTTGCACGAAATCAACACAGTGCCGCACCCGCAACAGTCAGCCTGTTTCCTCGTCCGTCCCGTCCAGCTCGGACAGCCGCCGCGCTAGCGTGTTGCGGTTCAGCCCGAGCAGATCCGCCGCCCGCGACCGGTTGCCATTGCAGCGGTCCAGCGCCTGGGTGAACAGGGCCCTTTCCAGTGCATCGACGGCACTCTGGCGCGCATCCGGCCGCGACAGGGCCAGCGCCGCGAGGGCATTGGCGTGGACGGCGATGTCTTCGCTCGAATCGGCGCCGTCGGCATTGAGCGCCTGGGCGACATCGTCCAGCGCCGCCACCCGGCCCCGTGTCGCCAGGGCCAGCCGCGACAGCACCGAGCGCAGTTCGACGACATTGCCGGTCCAGGGCGAGTTCACGAGATAGTCGATGGCGTCCTTTGACAGGCGCACCGGGTCCTGTTTGTCGCGGCGGGCAAACTGGCCGAGAAAGGCTTCGCACAGCGCCGGGATATCGCTTCGACGTTCGCGAAGCGGCGGTACGGTGATGACGCATTCGGAAAGCCGGGCCGCCAGCCGGCTGTCGATCGGATTGGACGGCGCCTGCGATACCGTGGCGATGACGCGGCCGGAGCCCCCGTCCAGCGCATCGCGCGCCGCGCGTTGCTGCTCGGCACTCCACTCCTCCAGACGCAACCAGACCACCTGACGGGCGGCCTGGGTGGAGCCGAAAATCTCGGTCGCCGTATTCGACGGCGTGACGACGACGGCATCCTCGGATGCCACACCGCGGGCCCGCAGCAGCGCCTCGGCGGCCTGACGCTTGCCGACACCCGGCTCGCCCGTGATCATGACATGCGCCTGGCTGGTGGCGGCCCGGGCGATCGCCTTGAAGGCCGACTGCATCGCGACGGACTGGCCGATAAAGCCGGTCGGTTCCTCGGTCGAACGCGATTGCTGGCCGGCCCGCTTGTCGCCCAGCGCCGCCGCGACGGCCGAGATCATATCGTCGAGATCGAAGGGTTTGGGCAGGTATTCGAACACACCGCCCTTGGCGGCATTGATCGCTGTAGACGCCGTTGCCTGGGCGCTCATGACAATGACCGGCATCTGAGGCCGCAGCCGGGCCACCAGGCCGAGATTTTCCAGGAAATTCGTTCCGTCCAGCAGAACGTCGGCCAGCAGGAGATCGCCCTCGCCATTGCGGATCCAGCCCAGCGCGGTGTCCGGCGAGGCGGTCGCGCGCACCTGGTAGCCCGCCGAGCCCAGCGCCCGGGAGAGGATCAGTTTCAGACTTTCATCGTCTTCGAGAAGCAGGATGCGGGCGCTCACGATGTTTCCTCCCTGGCGACGGGCAGGCGCAGGTTGAAGCCTGTCCGCCCCGGTTCGCTTTCATAGTCCAGCTGACCGTCATGCAGCGCGGCGATGCGCGCGGCGAAAGCCAGTCCCAACCCCTCGCCCGCCGGTTTGGTGGTGACGAAGGGCGTAAAAATACCCGCGCCCAGCGCATCGGGAATGCCCGGACCATTATCCCGCACCACAAGGACCAGCGGCGTCGGATTGGCGCCGGTGCGGCTGCGCGGCCCCGTATCGAAGCGCGTCTCGACCCGGATTTTCGGATCCGGCATGTCGCGCACCGCATCCAGCGCGTTCTGCAGGAGGTTCAGCACGACCTGCAGCAGGAGATCCCGGTCGCCATCGACCGGTGGCAGCGAGGGATCGAAATCTTCTTTCAGGATCGATCTGGAGCGCGGATCGGCCCGCACAATGCTCTCCATCGCATCCATGGCCAGGTGGTTCAGATTGACCTCGCCGCGTTCGCCCAGGCGGATATCCCCCACCCGGCTCCAGTGATTGGCCAGGCGGGTGATCCGGTCGACATCCTGGATGATGACCTGGGCGAGCTCTGCTGCCGCCTCGATATTGCTCTCGCGGCGGATCAGCTGGGCGGCACCGCGGACACTGGCAAGCGGGTTCTTGAGTTCGTGCGCCAGCATGCGGCCGAAACCCAGAGCCGGTGCCTGGGACGCCTTGGCGCCCGGCTCGCGATGCGGCAGCACGGACAGCGTCACCGTTGACGTCTCGTCGGACCAGCGGGCGTGCAGGTCGAAGGGCCCGCCCGGGCCCAGCACACAGCCCAGCGCCACGACGGTGCGCCGTGCTTCGCAGGCCTGTTCGACGATCTCGGCCAGATTGGCGCAGACCGGCGACTGAGTGCCGAAATCGCCTTTCATGAGATGCCGGGCCGACAGGCCCAGCCATTCCTCGGCCTGGGTATTGGCCCAGGTGAAGCGGGCATCTTCTGAGAATTGCAGCAAGGGGATCGCCGCCATTTCGGCAGCGGGTTCGGCCGGCGATGTCGGGGCCGCGGGTCCGTTCATGCGACGGCCCGTTTTTCCGGCACGGCCAGCCGGGCCAGGACATCGTGGATCGCCGTGGCATCCGTCGAGCGGCACAGCGTGGCTTTCAGCCCCGAGAGCCAGTCCGGATCGCACCCTTCCGCTTGCGCCTCGACATCAATAAAAGAGGCGAAGTGCTTGCGCATCATGCGAATTCCCAGCTCGCCGCCATAATGCTCGAGCGACATGTCGAACTGCTCAGCCAGTGCGGGCAGCTTGTCGGCCCACGGCGTTTCGACGGGCTTGCCCAGCAGCGCAGCGCCGATCTCGCCGACCAGCCAGGGGCGTCCCTGCGCGGCGCGGCCGATCATCGCCGCATCGGCGCCCGAGGCCGTAATGGCCTTGCGGGCATCCTCGGCGGTATGGATGTCGCCATTGACGATCAGCGGGATGGAGATCGCCTCCTTCACCGGACGCACCGCCGACCAGTCGGCCTCACCCTTGTAGAATTGCTGGCGGGTACGCCCGTGCACCGTCACCAGCTGGATACCGGCATCCTCGGCCCGGCGCGCCAGTTCGGGCGCGTTGATACTGTCATGATCCCAGCCCAGGCGCATTTTCAGCGTCACCGGCACACTGGACGCAGCGACGGTCGCCTCGATCAGGGTCAGGGCATGATCGAGATCGCGCATCAGGGCCGAGCCGGACAGACCCTTGGTGACCTGCCGGGCCGGACAGCCCATATTGATATCGACAATGTCGGCCCCGGCATCGACGGCAATTTTCGCGCCTTCCGCCATCCAGTGCGCCTCGCGCCCGGCCAGCTGGATGACGCAGGGCGACAGCGAGGCGTCCAGTGCCGCCTTGCGCACCATGTCGACCCGGCCGCGGGCCAGCGCATCGCTGGCGACCATTTCCGACACGACCATGCCCGCCCCGAAACGCTGCGCCTGGCAGCGGAAAGGCAGATCCGTCACGCCCGACATGGGCGCCAGAATGGCCGGAACGGTGATCCGGTGGGGACCGATCGAGAAGTGCATGCGTCTGGACAAATCCTGAAGGGGCATCGTAAGCCCGTCAGGCTAGCGATTATGCTGCGCTGCGGCAATGCATGAGGGTGCCGGATGACAATCGATGCCATCATCGTGGCGGCGGGGCGCGGCGAACGCGCCGGCGGCGGTATTCCCAAGCAATTCAGATCCCTGGCCGGCCGCAGCGTGCTGGCGCGGACGCTGGACGCGCTCGCTGGCCATGCTGCAATCCGCCGGGTCATTGTGGTCGTCAATCCACAGGATACGGATCATGTCGAGGCCGTGCGCCGGGAAACCGCCCACAGCTTCACAACGGTGCCGGGCGGAGCCACCCGGACCGACAGTGTCCGGGCCGGGCTGGCGGCGCTGGCAGGCGATGCTCCCGATGCGGTGATGATCCATGACGCCGCCCGCCCCTTCCTGTCCTCCGCATTGATCGATCGCCTTGCCGAGGCGCTGGACCGGCACGCAGCCGTGATCCCCGCCCTGCCCGCGACCGATGCGCTGATGCGGGTGATGACCGATGGCCTGATTGCCGAACCGGTCGACCGGGCGGTCGTGCGCGCTGCCCAGACGCCGCAGGCTTTCCGCTTCGATACGCTGGGCGCGGCCTATGCCCGCCTGGGCGGCGGCGGACTGGCGGATGATGCCGCGGTGATCCTGGCCGCGGGCGGTCAGGTCCACACCGTCGAGGGCGATGCCGACAATTTCAAACTGACCATGCCGGCCGATTTCCGGCGCGCGGAGGCGATGCTGATGGGCGAGACGATCACGGTGAGCGGCCAGGGTTTCGACGTGCACCGTCTGGAGCCGGCCGAAACGATGTGGCTGTGCGGTGTGGAATTGCATGAAGGTCTGGGCCTGGTGGGGCATTCCGACGCCGATGCAGGGCTTCATGCCGTCACCGATGCGGTGCTGGGCTGTGCCGGCGCCGGCGATATCGGCCAGCACTTCCCGCCCTCCGACCCGAAATGGAAAGGCGCCGCCTCGGACGCGTTTCTCCTGCACGCGCTGGAGCTGCTCGGGCAAGCCGGCGGCGAGGTCATCCATGCCGATGTCACACTGATCGCCGAACGGCCGAAGATCGGCCCCTATCGCGAGGCGATGCGGACCCGGCTGGCGCAGCTCCTGCGACTCGATCCAAAGCGCGTCAACATCAAGGCCACCACGACGGAAAAACTCGGCTTCACCGGGCGCGGCGAAGGCCTCGCCGCCCAGGCCATCGTCACCGCGAGACTGTCATGATCTTCAATCACTCCCTCGTCGACCAGGCAGAAACCCTGCTGGACCGGGCGCGCACCGCCGGTGTGATGATCGCCACGGCGGAAAGCTGCACTGGCGGCCTTGTCGCTGCGCTGCTGACCGAGATCCCGGGCTCGTCGGATGTGGTGGATCGCGGCTTCGTGACCTATTCCAATGCCGCCAAGACCGAGATGCTGGGTATTCCCGCGCGGGTCATCGAGGCGCAGGGGGCCGTGTCCGACGAGGTCGCCCGCCGCATGGCGGAGGAAGCCCTCCTGCGCTCGAATGCGGATATCGCCGTGGCGATCACGGGCGTGGCCGGTCCGGGCGGATCGGAGCGCAAACCGGCCGGCCTGGTGCATTTCGCCCTCGCCCGCCGCGATGGCGCGACGATCACCGAGGTCCACCGTTTCGGCGATCGCGGCCGCGATGCGGTGCGTCTGGCCAGCGTGGCCACGGCGCTCGACCTGTTATCGCAGGGCGTCGATTTCTTCGGATAAGTCCTTGGACGGATTGCCCGTCCGGGTATAGCGGCGTTCGGCCTCGGCCGAGAATTTCTGCACCAGGATACGACCCGCCCGCTCGCGATTGGTCTCCAGCAACATTTGCAGGATCGGGTTCTTGAAGGCTGCCCGGATGGAGAATTCCACCAGGGTGGAGCCGTCAGACAATTCGTGGAACCGCCAGGCGTTCTCCAGCACCCGGAAAGGTCCGGCGACGAAACTCACATCGATCGAGCGGCGCGAGGCGTCGGCGATGACCCGCGAGGTGAAGCGCTCGGAGACGAATTTATAGCGCACCCGCGCTTCCGCCGTCATCTCGGTCAGCGGACCGTCGCGCGCTTCGTTGAGCACGCGCATCGCCGTGATCTGCTCGATGAATTTGGGATAGCTGCGCACATCCATCACCAGATCGAACAGATCGTCCGGCGCATGGAAAAGCCGCAGGCGTTCGCGGGTCTCGACGGTCACGCCGGCCCCGTCAGCCGCGCGCCAGCATGGCGTCGCGCGCCTCGCGGAGCTTGCGGAAATCATCGCCGGCATGGTGGCTCGAACGGGTCAGCGGCGTCGCCGACACCATCAGGAAACCCTTGGCGCGCGCGATCGTCTCATAGGCCTTGAACTCGTCCGGCGTCACGAAACGGTCGACGGCGGCGTGCTTGCGCGTCGGCTGGAGATACTGGCCGATGGTCAGGAAATCGATGCCGGCGGACCGCATATCGTCCATCACCTGCATGACTTCTTCCTTGGTCTCGCCCAGGCCGACCATGATGCCCGATTTGGTGAATTGTGCCGGATCGCGCTCCTTCACCCGCTCCAGAAGGCGCAGGGAGTGGTAGTAGCGCGCGCCCGGACGGATCGAGAGATAGAGCCGCGGCACGGTTTCCAGATTGTGGTTGAACACGTCCGGCTTGGCATCGATGACGCGTTCGGCCGCACCGGGCTTGCGCAGGAAGTCCGGGGTGAGGATCTCGATCGTCGTGCCCGGCGTCTCGCGGCGGATCGCCTCGATCACATCGACAAAGTGCTGCGCTCCGCCATCGTCCAGATCGTCGCGGTCGACCGAGGTGATGACGACATGGTTCAGCCCCATCTGGGCCGTCGCCTCGGCAACGCGGCGGGCCTCGTCATGATCGACCGGACCCGGCAGGCCGGTCTTCACATTGCAGAAAGAACAGGCGCGGGTACAGGTATCGCCCAGGATCATGAAAGTGGCGTGCTTCTGTTCCCAGCACTCGCCGATATTGGGACAGCCGGCCTCCTCGCACACGGTGACGAGACCGCCCTTTTTCACGATCTCCTGCGTCTCCGAAAAGGTCTTGCCCAGCGGCGCCTTGACGCGAATCCAGTCCGGCTTGCGCAGGACGGGCGTATCGGCTCGCTTCTGCTTTTCCGGGTGACGGGCAGCGCGGGCGTCGGACGCAGCGCTTCGCGCCGTATTGTCGATCAGATTGGCCATGCCCAGCACATAAGCCCGTGCGCGGTTTCCATCAAGTTGAGCCTGCTGCTGGCCGGTTTGCGGATTTGCGGGGGGTGAAGTGTTTTTCTCGTACCTCGCTCCATTTCCCCGGCCTTGTGCCGGAAAAAGCGGCAGCGCTCTTTCTTCCCCACCTTGTGGGGAAGTGGGCCGCGGCGTCAGCCGCGGGTCGAAGGGGCCGGCGCGTGAGCGCCGGGAAACGGTGGAGCTTGTCTCAAACACAACGCCGCGTGCCGCGGCGCCCCTCCCCCGCTTCGCG
>Ga0189275_100160_pt1 | contig 82323 bp, 95 predicted proteins | sample N19A6minimetaG_FD_130329 | JGI IMG/M metagenome (GOLD analysis project Ga0189275, IMG submission 130329) | Marine microbial communities from the Costa Rica Dome - N19 A6 mini metaG | ecosystem: Environmental > Aquatic > Marine > Oceanic > Photic zone | place: Costa Rica: the Eastern Pacific...
AGCAACGGGTGCTGCTCAAGCTCAGGATCGTTGTTTAACAGCTCCTGGGCGGCTGTTCGTGCGTCCTCCAGCACAGCACCATCATCGGCAAGGCTGGCCAGGGCCAGATCAGGCAGGCCCGATTGTCGGGTTCCCAGCACCTGGCCAGGCCCCCGCAAGCGCAGATCCATCTCGGCGATCTCGAAGCCATCGGTGGAGCGCACCAGCACATCAAGACGCTGCCGGGCCAGGGGATTGGAGCTGCCATTGATCAACAGGCAATGGGAGGCAGCGGCGCCACGGCCAACGCGTCCCCGCAACTGATGCAGCTGCGCCAGGCCGAAACGTTCGGCATGGTCGATCACCATCACGCTGGCTTCGGGCACGTCCACGCCCACTTCCACCACCGTGGTCGAGACCAGCACCTGAGTCGTGCCAGCAGCGAAATCGGTCAGCACCGCCTGCTTTTCAGCACTGGAGAGACGGCCATGCAGCAAACCAACGGCCAGATCTGGGAACACCTCCGAGGCCAATTCAGCGTGAACTTCAACGGCTGAGCGAAGCTCGAGCTTTTCAGACTCGTCCACCAGAGGCAGAACGACATAGGCCCGCTGGCCCAGCTGCACCTCCTCGCGGATCAACTCATAGGCCTTCTCCCGCTTAGCGGCCGTGAGCATGCGGGTGCGGATCGGTGTTCGCCCTGGCGGCAATTCATCGATCTGGCTGACATCGAGATCCCCATGCATCGAAAGCGCCAGGGTCCGAGGGATCGGTGTTGCCGTCATGGTGAGCAGATGGGGCTGCAAGCCCTTGTTGAGCAGGCGATCCCGTTGATGCACACCGAAACGGTGCTGTTCATCCACCACCACCAGCCCCAGGCGGTTGAAAACGACAGGATCCTCGAGCAAGGCATGGGTGCCCACCAGCACCTTCAGCGAACCGTTGGCCAGGTCATCCAGCAGCTCCCGACGACGGGGCCGCGGCGTGGATCCCGTCAGCAAGGCGACGCTCACATGGAGCTGCGGCAGCCAATGACAGAGGTTGCGGTAATGCTGCTCGGCTAACACCTCCGTGGGGGCCATCAGGGCCCCCTGCCAGCCCGAGGCAATGGTGCTGAGCAACGCTGCAATGGCAACCACCGTTTTGCCCGAACCCACGTCCCCCTGCACCAGACGGGCCATGGGTTCGCTGCGCGCCAGATCGGCTTCGATCTCCTGAAACACCCGTTGTTGGGCTGCGGTAAAGCGAAAGGGGAGAAGATCCATGAACTCCCCCACCAGCCCATTGGCACTTGATTGGAGATCCAGGTCCGGGCCCGTCCGGGAGCGCAGCACCTGGCGTCGGCGCAAAAGACCGAGCTGCAGGAGCAGAAACTCATCGAACACCAGCCGGCGCCGTCCCCGATCGAGGATTTCGCGGTCCTTGGGCGCATGCAGGGTCTGCAGGGCCTCAGACAGTGCCGGCAGCTGGAATTGCCGCTGCATCGCGGCGGGGAGAGGATCAGGCCACGATGCCGCGAGGGGCAGGACCTGATCGATCAGGCTGCGGAACCGATCCGCGCCAACCCCTTCGGTGAGGGGATACACCGGGAGAAGCCGGCCGATGCTGGGGGATTTCACCGGAGACGAGGGGCTGTCCAGCACCTCAATCAACGGATCCTGAAAGGTGATGCCGTAGGGGCCGTCTTTCACCAGACCACTGACGGCCACGGTGGCACCAACGGGGTAGAGACGCTGCTGGCCTTTGAGGTAAGCCGGAGAACTGAAGCGTTTGCCCGCCAGGAAACGGCTCACCTTCAGGCGACCGGTCGGGTCCTGCAGCTGGAGCTCAATGATGGCGAGGTTGGTGTTCCGTGGGCTGACGAATCCGTTGCAACGGCGAATCGTGGCGACGATCGTGGCTGTTTCCCCCGACACAAGCGCCTCAATGCGGCGCATCGCGGAGTAATCGACATGATCACGGGGGTAATAGCGGAGCAGGTCACGCACCAGAAGTAGGCCGATCGAAGCCAGCCGTGCCGCGAATTTCGGACCCACACCACGGATCTGGGTGATGGGACTATCGAGCTGCAGTGGTGAGCTGGCACGCTGCTGGGGAGACGCCTGAACCTTCAGACGTGGCGGTGCCATCGGCGCCGAGGGTTCCAGGCGATGGCGCAGCTCATGCAGCCACTGACGGGCATCGGTGACCAAGCGACGGCGGGCCGGATCGGCGAGCTCCGGATAGTCGGCAAAACTGGAGCTGAGCTTGGACATGCGTTCACTGACCCCCCGGGGGAAGGGAACGGCCGGAGGCGCTGCGAGTTGCTGCTGCAGAAAGGCGTGAAAGCGCTGCTGGCGACCCTGCAGATTCTGAAAACCACGGTCGGCCTCCAACCCCAGCGAGCGCTGAAGGGGAAGCATCCAGGTGAGGAGCAGCGACAGCTGCTCGCTGGTCAGTCCCCGCTCAGCTGCTGCGTTGAATCCGATGGGGTCTGCCAATGGGTCCGGGCCTCACGATCCAGGGAGCGACGCTGCCAATGACGCTGCTGCTGCACCATTGTGAGCAGAGCATGGTGGTGAGCGCGCAATCGTTTGCGGCACTGACGCAGACGTGGGCTGTCGAACTCCAGGTCGTTGCTGCGTAACAGCACACAGAGCACGTCCATGCCCTGGTCGAGCTCACCGACGGCCAGAGGGAGGCGCAGGCGAAGCACGTTCGTGGCGGTTGGCTGCGTTTCGACCTGTCCCTTCAGGACAGCATCCAGAAGGCTTATGGGAAGAAGGGTCTGGGCCAGTCCTGACCGCAGCATCTGCACATTCACCGCATGGGACAGGTTGCGAAGGCGTCGCTCAAGCGCCTGATCCATGGCCTGGATCCAGTGCAACAGCGCATCCGGTTCATTCGGAAGAAAGTGGTCGTTGCCGTCCACCGAAGGATCAAGAGCGGCACCAGGATCAAGGGGCTGTTGGGCCTGCTGCATCGCATCACCGGCCAGCTCGAACAGTGAGCGGAGCACATCCAAATCACCCGAGGATTTGTTGTCTGCGGGTTCAGGGACGGGTTCTTTAACGGGATCCGGGGAAGCGGTCCTCGGGGGGGATTCAAGCGGTGAAGCCAAGCTCAACTGAATGGATCCGCTCGGTTCATCCCGTGGGAGCTCAGAGGTGGGTGGCTCGGGTTCAGGCGCACTCTCCTGGGACTGGCGACTGAGCTTCTGCAGCATGCTTCTGCTGGCATGGGCCTGCTGGCGCCGTTGCTCCTGCTGCATCTGCCCCACCAGCTGCATCAGCTGCTCAACTGTGAGCAGAACACTGCAGCGGTCGATCAGGTCTGTGACCGCTGCATGGAAATTCTGACGGGTCGACTCCGGCAGTCGACCAAAACGGGAGGGATCAACCTCACCGAGAAGATTGAACAGGGCCTGACGGGTGGCGACTTCCAGCAGTTCCCGCAGCACCTGAAGATAGAGAGCCTGCTCCCTGTACAGGGCGATGGCCCGCAGCCGGCACAACCGTTGAAGGCGTGCCAGCTGTTCTGACGGGTCGTAAGCAGGCCTGACGTCCGGGTCGGACAAGGGAATCAGCCGGCGTTCTGCATGGACGCCACTTCAGCAGCGAAATCGTTCTCTTCCACCTCGATGCCCTCGCCCAGGGTGTAACGGGTGAAGCGACGAACTTTCACGTTCTCGCCGATCTTGCCAGCGGTTTGCTTGACGAGGTCAGCAACGGTGATGGAGCTGTCCTTGATGAAGGGCTGCTCCATGAGGGCGAGTTCCTTGAGGCGCTTGCCGATACGGCCCTCAACGATCTTTTCCTTCATCTGCTCAGGCTTGCCCTCGAGATCGTCACGACCCATCTCGATCGCCTTTTCCCGCTCACGGATCTCATCGGGAATCTCGTCGGTGGTGACGTACTCAACGTTGGGGCATGCCGCCACCTGCATGGAGACATCACGCAGCAGCGACTGGAACATGTCGCCCCGGGCCACGAAGTCGGTTTCGCAGTTCACCTCAACCAGCACACCCACGCGGGCACCGGTGTGGATGTAGCTGCCGATGGCACCCTCGGCGGCGGTGCGGCCGGATTTCTTTTCAGCGCTGGCGATGCCTTTCTGGCGAAGCCACTCAACGGCCTTGTTGGCATCGCCTTCCGTGGCGGCCAGGGCCTTTTTGCAATCCATCATCCCCGCGCCGGTCTTGTCGCGCAGTTCTTTGACAAGCTTGGCGGATACGGCAGCAGCCATCGGTCGGAGCAGTGAGAAGGGAAATTGAGTCGCCGCCGATTCCCTGATTGGAATCAACGGCGTGAACTTAGCGGTGAGAGGAGATCAGCCTTCGCTGTCGCCACCACGCTGATCGTTGGAACCGTGGCGGCCCTCATTGATCGCATCGGCCAGACGGCCCAGGATCAGTTGCACAGAACGAACGGCGTCGTCGTTGCAGGGAATCGGCACCTCACAGAGGTCCGGATCACAGTTGGTGTCCAGCATGGAAACCAGGGGGATGTCGAGCTTGCGGGCTTCGAGCACCGCATTCGACTCACGACGCTGGTCCACCAGGACCACAACATCGGGAAGGCGACGCATGTTCTTGAGGCCACCCAGATACTTCTGGAGACGCTCGAGTTCGCGACGCAGCACCGCACCTTCCTTCTTGGGGCGCATGGCGATGGCGCCGCTGGACTCCATCCGCTCAAGATCCTTGAGACGGTCGATCCGCGCCTTCATGGTGGTCCAGTTGGTGAGCATGCCGCCCAACCAGCGCTGGTTCACGTAGGAGGCTCCGCAGCGGGCGGCTTCCAGCGCCACAACTTCAGAGGCTTGCTTCTTGGTGCCAACGAAAAGGAAACGCTTGCCACTACGTGCCGCAGAACGGGTCCACTTGTAGGCGTTGTTCATGCAGACGGCGGTCTGCACGAGGTCGATGATGTGAACGCCGTTGCGCGCGCAGTAGATGTAGCGCGACATCTTGGGGTTCCAACGACGGGTCTGGTGCCCAAAGTGGGCACCAGCCTCCATCATCTCGGCGAGGGTGACGACAGCCATGGTTTGAGGGTTTCGGGTTCGCCTCCACCTGCCAGGGACCAGAACAACCAGCAGGAGCTGGTCTCACGGTGCACCCGAAACGGGCAGGTGTGCGGAGTGAAAGGACCTTTAGAAGGTATCAAAACGTTGATCAGCGAAGCCCTGCCGCTCTGGCTTCACGGAACAGGGCACGCACACCGATGCAATTGAGGGGCAAACGAAGCAGCTCCATCGCCGTTCCGGGATAGCCATGCCGGATCAGCCAACGGAGCAGCGGGCGAAGGCTGGAGGGATTGATCAGCCCACCGAGGGTGAGCACTTCCCAAAGGATGCGATGGAACCAGGTGAACTGGATGATCAAGCGCACCCGCCTGGTGGGATGTTTGCGGTAAAAAACAAGCCCCATACGGGCCCGTTCACCCTCCACTTCCACAAGTCGGGGAATCTGGTCGAGACTCAGGGCGGGGTGCCAGTGATAACCGACAGCGTCCGGGCACTTCACCAACTCAACCCCCATCCGCCGCAGACGCTCACCCAGTTCCAGGTCCTCCCAGCCGTAGAGGCGGAAACCGGTGTCAAACAGGCCTGAGCGCTCCAGCACCTCCCGATCGATGGCCACATTGCCGGTGGCGAAATAAGCCCAGGACAAGTCTCGTAATTTGTGGCGCTCCGAGCAGGGTGCTTCGAAGTTGGAGGTGTTGATGACAGCGCCATAGGTGAAACAGAGCCGATCACCGCGCCGTTGCCAGCACTGCTGCAACGCCCGTGCATGGGTGGCCAGAAAGGTTTCTGTGACCACCAGATCGCTGTCGATGAAGACGATCACATCGCCACGGGCGTGATCCACACCACGGTTCCGGCCCTCGGCAGGACCACCGTGCTCCTGCTCGATCAGACGCACATGGGGAAAACGCTGAGACTGCTCGATCAGCCATGACGGCGTTCCATCAGTGGAACCGTCGTCAACCACAACAACCTCGTAGTCCTGAAGAGCTCCAGCAAGCTGCTGGTCTTCCAGTGCCGAGAGGCATTTCTCGAGGATCGGACGTCGGTTGTAGGTCGGAATAACGACGCTGACGAACATCGCGACAGCCGATGCAAATGGCCACCCACCCTACGAACAACAAAAAAGGGGCCCGCAGGCCCCCTTTTTTATGGATGGTCTGATCCGTTGATCAGTCGGCGGCACCACCGTTGTTGGCGGTTCCGGTCACACCGTTACCAGCGCCTTCACCACGGCCATCGTTCCGCATCTTGCGCTTCTTGAACTTGCGGGCGTAGGCGCGGTTCCGCTCCTGCTTTTCTTTCTTCAGGTTTCTGCGCTTGGCCATGCGGAACTGCGGGCTCTGATGTCAACTTTCATCGTACTAAACAGCATTCTTTAATCGCCCGTCCTCCATCTGAAGCAGGCGATCGGCCACATCAACGATGCGCGGGTCATGGGTCACCATCAGCACCGCGCAGGATTGTTCACGGGCGAGTCGGCGAAGCAGCTCCACCACCTCCCGGCCCGTACGGCTGTCCAGGGCAGCGGTGGGTTCGTCAGCCAGGAGAAGGCGGGGGTTTGCGGCAAGGGCACGGGCAATGGCGACCCGCTGCTTCTGTCCACCGGACAAGTCATGGGGGACTTTGGCCATGTGGTCCTCCAGGCCAACGGCACGGAGCCACTGACGAGCCTCATCCCGGCGCGCCCTGTAACTGAGATCAGGCAGAAGATCGGCTCCCATCTGCACGTTCTGTTCAGCCGTGAGGCAGCGCAGAAGGTTGTGCCCCTGAAAAATCATTCCGATGCGCCGGCGCACCTGCTGGCGGCGCCGACGGCCTGCACCATGCAGGGACTCACCAAGCACCGACACCTCACCCTGCTGAACCGTCCGCAAGGCGCCGATCAAGGTGAGCAGTGTCGTCTTGCCACAGCCCGAAGGACCGGTCAGCAACACCACTTCGCCCGGCTCGATGCTGAAGCTGATGTTCTGAAGAACCGCGCGGCGCATCTCCCCTTGGCCGAAAGCGTGGGAGAGGTTGTCGACAACAACAGCTGCCATCAGAAGATCTCCGCAGGGTCTGCATCGATGAGACGACGCATGGCCAGGAACGACGACAACATGCACATCACCAGGATCATCACCAGAACGGTCAACGCCCGGGACAGATCCATGCCGACGGGCAGCTTGGTGGCGTCACGAACGAACCAGTACAGCCCCTGACCGGCCATGTAGGCGGGGACGTACCCCATCGCCGCCAGATAGAAGCCCTCACGAACCACCACTCCCAACAGATGGCTGAGGCGATAGCCCATGGCCATCAAAGTGGCGTACTCCGGCAGGTGATCACTCACATCGGTGTACAGCACCTGATACACGATCACGCAGCCCACCACGAAGCCCATGGCGGCGCCGAGCGTGAAGATGAAACCGATGGAGGTGCTGCTCTTCCAATAGTTCTGCTCGAAATCGATGAAGCCCTGCTTGGTCAGCACCGAAACATCCTTGGGCAGTCGCTGTCTCAATCGGGACACCACCTGCTCAGGATCCGCGCCGGGCTTCAACCGCACCAGACCCACTTCGATCGCCCCAGGCGGCTTCTGAGGCATCAGATCTAGGAACGTCTCCGTGCTCGTGAGCAGGTTGCCGTCGGCACCGAAGCTGGTGCCCAGGCTCACCAGACCCGCCACCCGGACGCGGTTGCCAGCGATCTCGGTTTCCACCACACGGCCATCGCGATACCAATCGGCAATCGGTCCGAATTCAGGACGTGACAGCTGATCGAAGAGGATCCGCCCCTTCTGCTTGAGAGCGTCAGTTTTCTCAGCCAGGGAGGGATCGACAAAAAAGGGGTCGTCGGGATTGAAACCCAAGGCCAGGATCGACCGGTTGCGCCGCGTTTCCGGGTTCCGCCACAGCATCAGCCCCCAATGCACCGGGGTCACTCCATCGACGTCTGGATCAGCCAGGGTCTGAACCAACCGCCGCCTTGGAAAGGCCTCCATGCTCACGGAGCTGGCAGAGCGGGGACTGATCAGAACAACATCAGCATCGAACAGCCGGTGCGCTGTGACGCTGGCGTCAAAGAGGCCATCACGGAATCCAAGCTGCATGAACATCAGAATTCCCGCGAAACTGATGCCAGCAAGCGCCACCAGCAAGCGAACGGGCTGGCGCGTCAGCAACAGCCAGGAGAGGGGAATCCGACGCCCCCGCCAGAACCGGTTCATGGATCGAAGCGGGCGATCACCTTCAAACCCGCCAGACGACTGACCTTGGCGGCATCTTCAGGGTTCAGCACCACATCAACCATCACAACGCGGGCGTCTGCATCGCCGGTGGGATCGGTGGAGAGAACAGACCGTTGTTCCACCTGCGGGCTGATGCGCAGGACGCGCCCGACGAGTTCACCTCGGAAACCACCGTTCTCGCTGATGAGGCGCACGGACTGGTCGAGGCGGATCAGGGAGATGTCTGATTCGTAGACCTCGATGCTGGCCTGCATCGCCTGATTGGCCCCCACATCCATCACCCCCTCTGCACCAGGGCGCTCGCCTGCACGGGCATGCAGCTTGAGCACAACACCATCAAGGGGCGAGATCAGCTGACTGAGCACGAGGTCGGCCTGAAGCCCTTTGCGCTCCGCCAGGACCTGATCCCGCTGTCCCTGAAGACGAACCAGCTCTTCACGCTTGTTGTCCACCAGAGTCAATTCGGCCGCACCCCAATCGGCGGCTCTGCTGAAGCGCTCTACCTCAAGGGCCTGAAGCTGTATCTCCTGATCGAGGCTGCGCAGCTGCGCATCGACGCGCTCCAGATCAGCGAGCAGTCCATCCCGGTGATCGAAGGACGCCAACACCTGGCCGGTCTTGATCAGATCACCCTCATTCACATTGAGGGCTGCCACCCGGGGTGTCCCCGCCATCCCCGCATTGGGAGCCGCCAGATTGCGGATGTCCCCGGCGGGCTCCAGCTGCCCCAGGGCCGCGACCGCTTCGGGACGAACCGTGGTTGCAGGCGTCGGTTCAACCGGCTTGGGTTCGGGCGTCGGCCGCAGCAACCAGCCGCCGATGACCGCAATGACCAAACTTCCAGCCAGAACAGACCAGCGCTTGGGGGTCATCAGAGTTCCGGAGGGTTGTCGAACAGAAGCATGTCGATGTAGCGATCGGCCCAGGCTGAATCGAAGGCCTTCTCGAGCACGCGGCGGGTCTTGTCGTTGCGTTTCTGCTGAAGGCAATAGTTCAACTGACCCTCGTACCGGCGGACTGTAGTGAGAGCCGTGGACGGTTCGGGAGTCGCCTCGATCACGCTGGTGGCCATCACCTGCAGGTAATGGCTCACCACTTCCTGAAAGGCTGCTTCCTCGTCAGCACCATCGGGGCGGATGAAGCACACCTTGTTCGAGAAGATGGCAGATCCCCAGGCCGGCAGCTCCCGAACCTGACGGAACGCCGGCCATGGCCTGGCCTCAAGCCGCTGGATCAGCTGCTCCGGCAAGGCATCGGAGGTGGGGGACAGATCGACGATCGCGGCGGAGATGCCTGCAGGGCCGGCCACGATGTCGGCCCCGAAGATCGGCAGGTCGTAGTGGGGATCGGGGAACCAGACGCTGTGGAGGATCTGCAGGCCGTTGCCGAGTCGCGCAACCTCCAGATGAAGTTTGCGAAGGCCGATGCAGCGAAAAAGCTCGTTGCCGATCGATAGGCCCTCGCCATCGAGTTGCCCCTGGATGAAGCGCAAATCCTCATCGCAGGGGAGGATCTCCAATCCGGGCAATCCCGCCCAGGCACTACGGATCGACGCCGCCAAGGCCTGCACGAGGGGATGCTGTCCTGGCGGTGGCGCCAGCGGCTTGGGCTGCATCGAAGGGGCAGGCACAGAATGGAACTTTGCCACGCAGTTCTGAACCTTCCGTTCTCCGGTCCCCCACTGGACCATTGGACCCTCCCCAACGGAGTGCGCTGCGTGACGGCGGACATGCCGGATGCACCCCTGACCTGTCTCGATCTCTGGTGCCGTGCCGGCAGTGCCAGTGAGCAGCCAGGGGAAGAGGGCATGGCCCATTTCCTGGAGCACATGGTGTTCAAGGGAAGTGAGCGGCTGGCCGCAGGGGCATTCGATGAAGCCATCGAAGCTCTGGGGGGCAGCAGCAATGCCGCCACAGGCTTTGATGACGTTCACTTCCACGTGCTGACACCCCCGGATCGAGCCCGCGAAGCGTTGGATCTGTTGTTGGAACTGGTGTTGCAGCCAAGCCTCGAGCCTGACGGGTTCAACACGGAACGGGGGGTGGTGCTTGAAGAGATCGCTCAATACGCCGATCAACCCAACGAGCAGGTGCTGCAACTGCTGTTGAGCAAGGGCTGTGACCAGCACCCCTACGGCCGCCCCATCCTGGGTACCCCCCGCAGCCTGGAGGCCATGACGCCCGGGGCCATGCGGGCGTTTCATCAGCGGCAGTACCGCGGTTCCAACTGCTGCCTGGCGATGGCCGGGCCTTCGTCAGCGGAGCTGCGCAGTGCCCTGGGGTCCTCGGCTCTAGCGGACCTCCTGGATGCGCCTGAGCCCTCATCACCGTCATCGCCCCTGAGCGTGCGTCCTGGACGCGAAAGCGTTGTGGTGGACCGGCTCGAATCCGCCCGACTGCTGATGCTCTGGGAAGCTCCACGGGCCCAGGATCAAACAGGCGTGATGGCAGCTGATCTCGCCACAACCCTGCTGGGGGAAGGTCGACGCAGTCGTCTCGTGAACAGCTTGAGGGAGGAACTGCAGATCGTTGAAAGCGTGTCGATGGACCTCTCGGTTCTGGAGCAGGGAAGCCTGATCACGCTGGAGGTGATCTGTCCGGACGAGCATCTGGAGGCCGTGGAAAACGAGGTGAACCGGCAGCTGCGCGCCATGGCGGACGAGCTCGTCAGCGATCAGGAGCTGAAACGGGGCCAGCAGCTGGTGAGCAACGGACTGCGCTATGCCTTGGAATCGACGGGCCAGGTGTCTGGGCTCAGCGCCAGCCAGACCCTCTGGGACCGGCAGCAGGATCTGCTCCATCCTCTTGCTTTCCTGCCGCCATGGACGGCCGAGCGGCTTCGCTCAGACCTGTTTCCAAGGCTTCAACCCGAACAGGCGTTTGTGCTGACCGCCCAGGCCAAGACGAAAAACGGATGAGCAACCCCGAACTGCTGATCGAACCGGTCTCAAGCCCGGGGATTCTGGCCGCGAAACTGCTGCTTCCTTTCGGCAGCGCCGACGACCCTGCAGGAACACGGGGTGCCCATGACCTGCTGGCATCTCTGCTCAGCCGCGGTTGTGGACGACACAACCACGTTGACCTGGCGGACCTGGTTGAGGGATGCGGAGCAGGTTTGCGATGCGATGCCCAGGAAGATGCGCTCGTGCTGAGCCTGCGCTGCACGGTGGAAGACGCGCAGCAGCTTCTGCCCCTGCTGGCCCAGATGGTTCGTTCCCCTCGGCTTGAGCCTGGCCAGGTGGCCCTTGAACGTTCGCTCACGATTCAGGCCTTGCAACGGCAGCGGGAGGACCCCTTCCATTGCGCCACGACCGGATGGCGGCAGCTGACCTATGGCAACGGGGGCTATGGCCACGACCCGATGGGCATCGCTGAAGAGCTGGATGACCTGGATCGGGAGGCACTTCTTCCCCTGGCCGAGCGGCTACCGAGGGCATCGAGCGTTCTCGCCCTGGCGGGCAGCGTCCCACCGCAAATCATCGACACGATTGGCTCCCTTGAGGACTTTCGCGACTGGCCAGAAGGGAGCTGCAACGATCGCTCAGGCCGCCGTCCCCACGCCGAAGCGGTGGGATCCGAAACGATCCAGCTCGAAGCAATGGACACCGAACAAGTGGTTCTGATGCTTGGGCAGGCGACGCTGGGGCATGGACACCCGGATGAACTGGCGTTGCGACTGTTGCAGTGCCATCTGGGGGTGGGGATGTCGAGCCTGCTGTTCCAGCGCCTGCGGGAAGACCATGGCGTGGCCTACGACGTGGCCGCGCACTTCCCTGCCCTGGCAGGACCGGCGCCCTTTGTGCTGATGGCCTCGAGCGTGGAGGAGCGCTCAGAGCTCGCGCTGGACTTGCTGCTGAACATCTGGGACGAGCTGAGTGAGCAACCCCTCAGTGAGGCCGCACTCGAGCTCGCACGGGCCAAGTACATCGGTCAGCTCGCCCAGGGCCTGCAGACCTGCTCCCAACGGGCAGAGCGACGGGTTCAGCTGAAGGCCCAAGGGCTCCCCGACGATCATGACCAGCGCTGTGTGCGGGCTCTTGCGGAACTGACACCGACGGATGTGCTCCATGCCGCCCAACGTTGGCTGAGGGAACCACGACTCAGCCTGTGCGGAACCTCCGCTGCACTGAAGCAGCTCGAAAGGCGCTGGGATCGGCGGGACGCTGCTTAGTCCACCTCAGCGGCATCCACAGGATCCAGCCGATCGAGGGGGATCAGAAACGTGCCCCGGCGAAAACGCACAGCAACGGTGTCCATCGGATGAAGTGCAACCACCTCGCCCACTTCACCGGCGGCCACCAGATCCGGCGGTCGCAGCATCGGCATCGGATCCGCCGACTTGAGGTACGGAAGCTGCTGCGACAGGCGCAGCTGATCACCAATCGATACCGACATCTGAACTGGGCAGGATCTGCATTGTCGAGCAGGATGGGCCGAGTTGAGTGAGTGATGTGAGGGCTCTCGCCTCCTGGTGTGGTGCCCTGGCGGGTCTGCTAGCCATCCTCATCGGTGGTCTTGTGCCGGCCGCGTTGTTCCTGCCTGCTCCCGAGCCGATCCTTCTCCCTCTGCCGGTGACGTGGCAGGTGCCAGCGCTGCTTCTCTGCGCCATGGTCAGTGGCCCGCGTGCCGGCGTGATGGCCGCTGTTGGCTATCTGACCCTGGGATTGTTCAGTCTGCCGGTGTTCCATGGCGGTGGAGGGCTGAACTACGTGCTTGAACCGGGTTTCGGCTACCTCGCGGGCTTCGTGCCCGCAGCCTGGCTCACCGGTCGACTGGCGCAGCAGGACGGCATGGATGACCTGCCCAGACAGTCGCTCTGTGCCCTGGCAGGGCTGCTCGTTCTCCAGATCTGCGGGGTGCTGAATCTCGCCCTCGGGGCACTGCTGGGGCGATGGAGCCTTGATTTTCCCGAGCTGCTGATGCAGTTTTCAATCGGTCCGCTACCGGCTCAGATGCTGCTCTGCATCGGTGCAGGATTCCTTTCAATTGTGCTGCGTCGGTTGCTGATCATCGAGCCATGACGAGACCACTTCCACGTCGCTCAACCCTGCTGATTGCCCTTGTGATCGTGGTGGTGGATCAGCTGAGCAAGGCGGCGGCCTCGAGCGCTTTGCGAGAGGGTCAATCCCTACCCCTGCTGCCACATCTGCTCTCGCTGCAATTGGTGCACAACACCGGCGCGGCCTTCAGTGTTTTGCAGGGCTCCACTGCCCTGCTTGGGCTGCTCAGCTTGGGGGTGGGCATCGGGCTGATCCTCTGGATCTGGCATGAACGGGTGCTGCCGTTCTGGCAGGCCCTCGCCGCAGCAGCGCTTCTAGGCGGAACCGTGGGCAATGGGGTCGACCGTTGGCGTCTGGGCCACGTGGTTGATTTTCTGGCCCTCGAACCGATCGATTTCCCGATCTTCAACGGGGCGGATATCGCCATCAATCTCGCCGTGCTCTGCTTTGCCATCGACCTCTGGACCCGCCGGGGGGACAGCAGCCTCCGTGACAACAGCCTCCGTGACAACAGCCGTGGCTGAACCAAACTTGCCCTGAGGCTGGTGTGATGCAGGCATGAAACGCCAAACCCGGTTGCTGATCGGTCTCGCCGTTGCCTTTGTGGCACTCGTGCTGATCGGCGCTGCCGTTCAGACCATCCGCAGCCTGCTGTGGGATCTGAGTTACTTCCTACCTCCTTGGTTGCTCACGCCGGTGCTGCTGCTGGGGTTCGCGCTGGTGGCCACCCTGGCGGTGCAGGTGGGTTGGCCGATGTGGAAACGCCTGAAATCACGCCCAACCCAACACCCACGCCAAGCCACCCCGGCTCCACAGAACCGGCGGGATGCCGCGACCACCAGCCTCGGCCATGTGGATCGTCTGATCGAACGCATTCAGGACGACATCAGTCGCCGCAGCCTTCAGAACGAACGCGACCGGGTCGCCGAGGAACTGAAGCGAGGCGATCTGGTGGTTGTGGTGTTCGGCACTGGATCCAGTGGCAAGACATCGCTGATCCGTGCCCTGCTCAATGAAATGGTCGGCGATGTGGGAGCGCCCATGGGCGTGACCAAAACCAGCCGCGCCTACCGGCTGCGTTTGAAAGGCCTGGAGCGTGGTCTTCAGCTCGTGGACACCCCAGGAATCCTGGAAGCCGGAGACGAAGGACTCAGCCGGGAGGAAACAGCCCGTCGTCGGGCGGTTCGTGCCGATCTGTTGATCGTGGTGGTGGATGGGGACCTCAGAGCCTCGGAATACGCCGTCGTGACCTCGCTCGCCGGGCTCGGCAAGCGGCTGCTCCTGGTGCTGAACAAGCGGGATTTACGCGGAGTTGACGAGGAGAAAAGGCTCCTACAGGTGCTTCGCTCCCGTTGCCAGGGACAGCTCAACGCTGCTGATGTGGTGGCCTGCAGCGCCTCTCCTCAATCGATTCCTCAACCCGGCCGTCGCCCGCTGCAGCCGCTGCCTGACGTCAGCGATCTGCTGCAGCGCCTCGCCGTTGTGCTGCACGCCGAGGGGGAGGAATTGATTGCCGACAACATCCTTCTGCAGTGCCGATCCCTCGACAGCCGCGGGCGTGACCTGTTGAACGACCAGCGGTCTCGGGAAGCCAAACGCTGCATTGACCGCTACAGCTGGATGGGAGCGGGGATTGTCGCTGCCAATCCGCTGCCCGGGATGGATCTGTTGAGCACCGCAGCGGTGAATGCCCAGATGATCCTGGAGATGGCCAAGATCTATGGGGTCGAGATGTCCCGTGATCGTGCCAAGGATCTGGCCCTGTCCCTTGGACAGACCCTGGGCAAGTTGGGCATCGTCAAAGGTGCCATGAGCTTGCTGGGCACCAGCCTGAGCCTGAGCTTGCCCACTCTGGTGCTGGGGCAGGTGCTCCAGGGGGTGGTGACCGCATGGCTCACCCGAATCGCCGGAAGCAGTTTCATGCGCTACTTCGAACAGGACCAGGACTGGGGTGACGGTGGCATGCAGACCGTGGTTCAACAGGCCTTTGAGCTCAACCGGCGGGAACTCTCACTGCAGCGCTTTCTGGCCAGTGCCATGCGGCAAGTGGTTGAACCGCTTCAGCAGTCGGCGGCAGGACGTCTTCCGCCCCGGCCAGGGCCTCAGCAGGAGGGGGAAGCATCGGCCCCCGGGCATCCAGAACGGTGATCAGAAGCAGATAGAGCACACCAATCGCCACGGAGATCGCCCCGGTGACGATGGCAACCCAGCGTGAACCCTGCTGCTGTTCCGGCATCGAAGCGTCTCAAACGATGGCGATTGTGAACGATCAGGCTGGAGCCAGCGATTCATTCAGTCGTCCCGACATGTCGCTGAGGTGCTGAGCCGTGGTGTGGGGGTTTCCAAAAACCGCCTTGAGGCAGAAACGGTCGCCGTAGAACGGTCGCGACAGCATGTAGCCGTGAGACAGCAGCATTTGCCGGGTGTCTTCACTCCAACGGCCGGCTGCAGCAGCATCTCCATCTTTGGGATGAAAGGCCAGCAGGTGCAGGTCGCCCGCCAGCAACGTGAACTTCTCCGGGTCCAATTGGGCTGCGAAGGCGGTTCGCCGTTGCAAAGCTCCGCTGAGCGTTGCTTCGATGCCCGCCTCGCCCAACTGGCGTAGGCCCAGCCAAAGCTTGAGGATCTCCGCAGGTCGGGTGCCCTGCAAGCCGATCTCCCCGCCGTGATCCACCCCCTTGGGCGCCTCCATGTAGGGCAATCCTGTTGAAAAGGCCTGACGCAGATGGGTTCGATCCCGAAGCAACAGCAGGGATGACGCCTTGGTGATGCCCAACAATTTCTGGGGATTCAGCGTGATCGAATCGGCAGATTCCATGCCATCCATCAGAGAGGCATGGCGGGCCGTGAGGGCGAACACACCGCCGATGGCCGCATCAACGTGCAACCAGACTCCGGCATCGCGGCAGAGGGTTGCCAGATCCGAGAGAGGATCAATAGCTCCACGCACCGTGGTGCCGGCCGTGGCCACCACCGCCAGACAAGGCCGCCCCTCCGCTTGCAGAGCTCTCAAACGCTTGGCCAAAGCCTCGAGGCAAAGGCCACCATCCGCGGCCACTGGAAGCGCCTGAAGGGCATCATCCGCCAGCCCCATCACCTTTGCCGCCTTGTTGATCGAGACATGAGCGTCTTGGCTGCACAGCAGCACAGGATCCCGATGGCTGGCCTTCAACGCCGCCCGTGCGGCCACCAGGGCCATGAGATTGCTCAGGGTCCCGCCGCTGGCCAATACCCCTCCGGAACCGGCGGGCAAGCCAATCCTGTGGCAGAACCAGCGGCAGAGGTCATGTTCCAGGCCGGTCAGACCAGGCGAAAGCTCCTCGGCCAGGAGGTTGTTGTTGAGACCTGCACAGACCAATTCCGCCGCAATCGACGCAGTAAGCGGGGGCGGATCGAGATGGGCGAGAGCACCGGGATGGGACGGCTGATACGCCCCATCCATCACCTGCTGAAGATCACTGAGCAGCGATTCAACGCTGGCCCCATCAAGCCCTGGTGCCACGTCAGGCAAGGGCCGCATGACGGGGACCGGGCTTGATCGATCAGCGGAGCCGATCCAACGGCAGAGCAGATCCGAACTGCGATGCAGGAAGTTCCTCAGCACAGGGTCTTCGGCCGAGGGGATGGCGAACGGAGCAAGCCGATCCGGTGGGTGCTGAGACTCGGAACAGGCTTGCAACGGAGACCCGTGAACTGCACCGATCTTCGCGTCTCGTGGGATGGTGCTCAAAGGACAACGTGGAACAGCAGTGGATCAGCGGGATGAGTTCACTCGCTGGATGGATGTTCTGCTCCAGCGCGCGGAGGAGGCTGGAGCGGAAGGAGAAGTTCCGGTGGCCGCAGTGATCCTGGATGGACAGGGCCGAGCCATCGGCCATGGGCGGAACCGGCGCCAGAACGACAGGGATCCCCTCGGGCATGCCGAACTGGTGGCCTTGCAACAGGCAGCGATCGTTCAGAACGACTGGAGATTCAACAGCTGCACCCTGATCGTGACCCTCGAACCCTGCCCCATGTGTGCGGGGGCCTTGGTTCAGGCCCGCATGGGAACCGTGATTTTTGCGGCGTCAGATCTCAAGCGCGGTGGCCTGGGGGGAAGCCTTGACCTCTCCACCCATGCCAGTGCCCATCACCACATGAACGTGATTCAGGGCGTGCGCGAACCCGAGGCGAGGGAGCAGCTGGAACGCTGGTTCAGGCGGCGGCGGCGACGGAACCGCTGAAGCGAGGCAGCTCTGTCTCAAACAGGTTGAGCAGACGGTTCACGTTTTCAGGGGTGGAGTTGTACCCCATCAGGCCGATGCGCCAGATTTTGCCGGCCAGGCTGCCGAGTCCACCACCAACTTCAATACCGTGGTTGTTGAGCAGGTGCTGACTGAAGGCCTTGCCATCCACACCTTCAGGGATGCGAACTGTGGTGAGGGTGGGCAGTCGGCGCTCGGCCGGCACATGCATCGAAAGGCCGAGACTTTCCAGCCCGTTCCAAAGCATCTCCGCATTGCTGCGATGGCGTGCCCAGGCCTGGTCGAGACCTTCTTCAGCCAGGAGACGCAGGGCCTCACGCATGCCGAAATTCATGTTGACCGGCGCGGTGTGGTGGTAGACGCGGTCGCTGCCCCAGTACTGGTTCAGCAAGGAGACGTCCAGATACCAGTTGGGCACCTTGCCCTGACGGGCTGTCATCTTGGCCTCGGCACGGGGGCCCATGGTGAAGGGTCCGAGACCGGGAGGGCAGCTCAGGCCCTTCTGGCTGCAGCTGTAGGCAAGATCGACTTTCCACTCATCGATGTAGAGCGGAACGCCCCCCAGAGAGGTGACGGTGTCGAGCAGCAGGAGGCAATCATGCTTCCGGCAGAGGTCGCCGATGCCCTCCATGGGTTGGCAGACACCTGTTGAGGTTTCGGCATGGACCATCGCCAGGATGGCGGGCCTGTGCTCAATCAGGGCAGCTTCCAGCTCATCGAGGGAAAACCACTCACCCCAGGGTTTTTCAATGGTTTTCACCTCAGCGCGATAGCGGCCGGCCATGTCAGCCAGTCGCAGGCCGAAGTATCCCTTCACCGCCACCAAAACGGTGTCTCCAGGCTCGACGGTGTTGGCGATGGTTGCCTCCATGGCAGCACTGCCGGTGCCGCTCATCGGAAGCGTGAGGCGGTTATCGGTTTGCCAGGCGTAACGCAGCAGTTCCTGCACTTCGCCCATCAGATCCACATAGAGAGGATCAAGGTGACCAATCGGGGTTCGCGACAGAGCCTTCAGAACTGTTGGATGGGCGTTGGAGGGGCCTGGTCCAAGCAGGAGGCGGTCGGGTGTGCCGATCGGTGCAAAGGCTTTGCGGTGACGATCGTCAACAGAGAGGAGTGAGTTCGTCGTCGCCAAAGCCCTGTTCATTGGTTCGAGTGATGAGCCTACGCAGTCACGCCCCTTGGAAGGGGTGGGGGAGGCTTGATTGCAATCTGTTCAGATCTTGCGTTGAGCGTGCTGGATCAGCGCTGGCGGACATTGGTTTCACCCAGGCCCTTGGCCAGGTGATCGAACGGCTGAAGAACGGTGGCGAGCTGATCGGATGCAGCACCGTTAGCCAGAAGCATCTCGGAAACAACCTCTCCCAGCAGAACGATGCTGCGGACCGTTGGGCCCGTGGGAACGCCGAGACTCTTGTAGGTGTCGTCGAGTCCGTTCAGCACACGCTCATTGAGGATCGTGTAGTCACCTGCCACGAGGGCGTAGCTGGCGTAACGCAGGAAATAGTCCATGTCCCGCAGGCAGGCGGCGAGCCGACGGGTGGTGTAGGCGTTGCCGCCAGGCAGCAACAGGTCGGGTTCATCCCGGAACAGGCGCTGGCTGGCCTCACGCACAATCTCGGCCGAGGATCCGTTGATCAGCTCTACGGCCTGAATCCGCAGCGCAGATTCATCCAGATACACATTGATGCTGTCGATCGCCGGGCGGTCGAAATAGCGACCCAGCTGGTCGTAACGACCGATCAGACCGCTGATTGCATCGCGCATGTCCCTGAATCTCCAGAGGATTCCCAGCGGAAGCTAACACCGTTGAGGCGGGCAGATCCTTTGGCATGCCTGCATTTCAGCCAAGTTGACAGAAACGGTTACGCAGTCGCCTTCCAGCAGCCGAAACGTACCCCTTGATACAAAATGGTGTCTTGTGGCTGTATACGGTCACATCACTGCACAATTCAGTCGAGCAGTCCCTTCTTATGTCGAAATCCCCCCAGGACGTCCTGCGCCAGATCAAGGACGAAGGCATCGAACTGATCGACCTCAAATTCACCGATCTGCACGGCAAGTGGCAGCACCTGACGGTGTGCACCGATCTGCTGGAGGAAGAATCCTTCACTGAAGGCCTGGCTTTTGACGGCTCCTCCATCCGCGGCTGGAAGGGCATCCAGGCCTCCGACATGGCCATGGTCCCGGACGCCAACACGGCCTGGGTGGACCCCTTCTACCGGCATAAAACCCTGAGCATGATCTGCTCGATTCAGGAGCCACGCACCGGCCAGCCCTACGAGCGCTGCCCCCGTGCCCTGGCCCAGCGGGCACTGAATCATCTGGCCAGCACCGGCCTGGCCGACATGGCCTTCTTCGGTCCTGAGCCGGAGTTCTTCCTCTTCGACGACGTCCGCTACAACTCGGCTGAAGGGGGTTCCTTCTACAGCGTCGACACGATCGAAGCGGGCTGGAACACCGGACGGATCGAAGAAGGCGGCAACCTCGCCTACAAGATTCAGGAGAAGGAGGGCTACTTCCCTGTCGCTCCCAACGACACCGCCCAGGACATCCGCTCCGAGATGCTCCTGCTGATGGGTCAGCTGGGCATTCCCACCGAGAAGCATCACCACGAGGTGGCAGGCGCGGGTCAGCACGAACTCGGCATGAAATTTGCTGAGCTGATCCAGGCCGCCGACAACGTGATGACGTACAAATACGTCGTGCGCAACGTGGCCAAGAAGTACGGCAAGACGGCCACCTTCATGCCCAAGCCGGTCTTCAACGACAACGGCTCCGGCATGCACGTGCACCAGAGCCTCTGGAAAGGCGGTCAGCCCCTGTTCTTCGGCGAAGGCACCTACGCCAACCTCTCGCAGACGGCACGCTGGTACATCGGCGGCATCCTCAAGCACGCCCCCGCCTTCCTGGCCTTCACCAACCCCACCACCAACAGCTACAAGCGTCTGGTGCCCGGTTTCGAAGCCCCGGTGAACCTCGTCTACTCCGAGGGCAACCGCTCTGCCGCCGTGCGGATCCCGCTCACCGGCCCGAGCCCCAAAGCCAAGCGCCTCGAGTTCCGCTCCGGCGATGCCCTCGCCAACCCCTATCTGGCCTTCAGCGCCATGATGATGGCTGGTCTGGACGGCATCAAGAACCAGATCGATCCCGGTGATGGCGAAGATCGCGACCTGTTCGAACTTCCGGCTGAAGAGCTCTCGAAGATCGCCACGGTCCCCGCATCCCTCAACGGTGCCCTGGAAGCGTTGAATGCCGATCGCGGCTTCCTCACCGCTGGCGGTGTGTTCAGCGACGACTTCATCGACAACTGGATCGACCTGAAGTACGAGGAGGTGCAGCAGCTGCGCCAGCGGCCTCACCCCCACGAATTCACCATGTACTACGACGCTTGATCAGCGTCCGTGCATCCAACGACCCGCCTCCAAGGAGGCGGGTTTTTTTGTGGACTGCTGGCCACGCGATTGTGCGCCTCATTCGTTGGAATGGTTCCGTTGTCTGAATCCGCGATGGCGTCAACGCCCCTGAGCAAGCTTGCGTACCAAACGCTTCAGCAAGGCAAAAGCATCGCGGGCCTGGCCCACAAGGAGCTGAGCACCAAGCTGATGGAGCTGTTGGCGCCAGATGCGGTGCCGAAAACCGAGCCCGTGTCCGCCGAAGTTTTTGGAGAGCTGCAGCTGGATATGAGGAAACTCCAGGAACAGGACTGGCAGGACGCCGAACAGGGGATCTACCCCGAGCAGTTGTTGTTTGATGCACCCTGGCTCGACTGGGTCAGCCGCTACCCGCAGGTTTGGATGGATCTTCCCTCCACCTGGGATCGACGCCGCGAGCGCAATGTGCGGGATCTGCCCAAGGAAACCGAAAAAGCGCTCTACCCCGAGTACTACCTCCAGAATTTTCACCATCAAACCGACGGCTACCTAAGTGACCATTCGGCTGGTCTTTACGACCTGCAAGTGGAGATCCTCTTCAATGGCACCGCCGATGCCATGCGACGCAGGGTTTTGGCTCCCCTGAAACGCGGCTTGAAGCACTTCGCAGACCGTGCTCCGGGTTCCCTCAAGATTCTCGATGTGGCTACCGGCACCGGCCGGACCCTGCAGCAGATCCGCGCCGCCGTTCCCCACGCGCAACTGATCGGAACCGATCTCTCCGAGTCGTACCTGCGTCAAGCCAACCGCTGGCTGAATGACGGCGATGCATCGCTGGTTCAGCTGATCCGTGCCAACGGGGAATCACTGCCCTTGGCTGATGAATCGGTTCAGGCCGTCACCAGTGTGTTCCTGCTGCACGAACTTCCGGCGGATGCCCGCCAGAACGTGCTCAACGAGGCCTGGCGGGTGCTTGAACCCGGTGGTGTGTTCGTGCTTGCCGACTCTGTGCAGATGGCCGATTCAGCCAAGTTCGCCTCCGTGATGGAGAACTTCAGGCGCGTCTTCCATGAGCCTTACTACCGCGACTACATCGGCGACGACATCGACGCCCGCCTTTCAGCTGCAGGGTTCGAAGGCATCACCGCGGAAACCCACTTCATGACGCGGGTCTGGTCGGCACGCAAACCCATCCCAGAGGCCAGCTGAGGGAATTCCCTGACAGCGTCCCTTGCAAGAACGGCTGCGAGCCATAGGGTGTGCTGAATCCCGAAGGGAACGTCATGACCAATCCCTTCCGGCTGCGTTGGCTTCAGGGCTGGACATTCCAGGTGGTGCTGATGGAAGGCCATGTGCAGGTCGAAGCCCATGGCTTCGGTATCTGCCTGCGCACGGCCGTGATGCCTGGGGAAAGTCCTCAGGCTGCAGCCGATCGTTTGGTGTTGTCTGAAGATCGCCGCAGGCGAGCCCTGCACAATGCCTGGCTTCGCGGTCAGGACATGGCACAGCCCGCGGGGGTTACACCCACGAAGGAATCAGCACCGGCCTCGAATTCGCTGGTGGTGGTTGGCCAAGCCCATCGCCAACGGGTTGCCTGATCTTCTGATTCGCTCAAAGCTGCGCCAGCAGCCAGGCCAAGGCAAAGCCGGCTCCACCGAAGCGTAAGGATCTCCAGAAGCGCTCTCCGTACACTGGGGAGAAGGCCCAGCCCACAGGCCGTTGCGTGATCAGATTCGCAGCAAGTTTGCGGCGCTGCAGCCATCGCCGCGCCGCAACACCCGACCGGGCATGGGCCTGACGTTGCCCTTGCAACACCAGCCGTGAGGCATGGTGCAACCAACGCAGTTCACGAACGCGTCGTTGGCTTTTGCGCTGTTCCACGCCATTGCACCCACATCAACCGAAACTAGATCGATCTGATGATTCAGGGATGACTTCACCTGACGCCCCATGGCCCGACTCCGCTACAGCCAAGGCGGAAGAACTGCACCAGTTGCTCCGCATCGGCGATCGCGACTGGCATCAGCTGAAGAGCAACCGACAGCGGCGTGGTGCTGAGTTACTGGCTGCAGCGATGGTGCAACTACTCCGCCAAGGGGACAGTGCCGACGTGGAGAACCTGACCCAACAGGCACTGGGGTGGTTCAAAGGAGAGCTGAAGGATCCGGGCTGTCCGCGTCACTGACGGGCCGACGGCAGGCCAGCTGCAGGCGATTCCCCCGGCGGCTCCAGCGCACATCATCAAAACATTGATGGATCAGGAACAACCCACGCCCGCTGGGAGCATCGAGAGCCGGCGGCAGGGTGGCTGTGCGGGACTGTTGTGGGAGGCCGCAACCCTCATCCTGAACCTGCCAAACCATCCAGTTGGGCGTGAGGATGCGGCGAACACGGAGCTTCTTGGCGGGGTTCTCGGCATTGCCATGGCGAACGGCATTGACCAGGGCTTCATGCAACCCCAGCTCAATCCGCTGACTGGTGAGAACACAACCGACGGGCTCGGTCAGCAGCTCCAGGAGAGGAGCCAGCTGCAGGGTCGACGGCAAGGAGAACTCAGCCCAGCGAAACCTCTTGGACGGCACAGTGGAGCCCGTTGACGTCGGTGTTTCGAACTTACCGTTGATGGGAAGCCCCGTCAGGATCTGCGGGCCACAAGTGCCGGATGATTCAAGAGGGAATCCATCAGGCGAACGCCACGGAGCTGATTGATCAACGGCATGTGCCCCTCTGGAGCCTCGATCGACCAGGTGAAGGCACCGGGATAACGCGTCCAGACGCCATCACATTTCCAGCCAATCCGGGGCCAAAGGCGTTCGTAACGCCCATCCAGGGCTGACAGCAGCTGGGACTGGGCTGTGAAGCCGAAGCGACCTTGGGAATAGACCGTCCAGAGGCGATCAAGACTGACCAGATCAACGCCTGACATCGGCGCAACTTCTGTGAAATAGACGTAGCCCCGTTTCACGGCGGCATCACCGGCCAATTCACGCAGGCACTGGCTGGTGACGCGATCCGCCTCTTCAAAGTTCTGATCGAGCAGCTCCTGCTGGAGCGGCCCGTAATCCAGGCCAACCCCGGAATCAGTGGTCAACCAGCCTCGATCGGACGACGCGATGAGAGCGGTGACTGCATCGGGATGGTGTCGCTGCAACACCTGCAAGATCCAACCTGCAGCCCAGTCATCACCGGCGGGGTCAAAGCCAGAAAGAAGGTCTGGGCCCACCGCAGCCAACTCGTCGGCGCGGGTTTCGATCTGCTTGATCAGCGGACGTCGCTGGCGAGGTGTTCCCTTCGCGAAACGATCCAGCAGCTGATCAACGCTGAGTTTGATGGCGGGTGTGGAACCGGAGAGCATGAGTCGCAACCGGCCCCAACTGGCTCGGTGTTGGCCCACTATGTCAGGCATGGGCGAGACATGTTCAATCGAAATCCAGCAGCTGCGCGAGCTGAAGGGACCCTTGGTGGACGTGCGCAGCCCCGGCGAATTCGAGAAAGGCCATTGGCCAGGGGCCATCAACGTGCCGCTGTTCAACGATGAGGAGCGCGCCGCAGTGGGCACCGCCTACAAGCAGCAGGGACGCACACCAGCGATTCACCTGGGGCTTGAACTCACCGGCCCCAAGCTCAGCAACCTGGCCCGCCAATTGGAAAACCTGCGGCAGCAGGGGGAACCTCGGATCTACTGCTGGCGGGGCGGAATGCGGTCGGCCAGCGTGGCCTGGCTTGCCCAGCAGATCGATCTCAAGCCAAGGCTCCTTCAGGGGGGCTACAAGAGCTATCGGCGCTGGGCCCAGAGCCGCTTTGAGCAGATCTGGCCCCTTCGCGTGATGGGAGGACGAACGGGAACAGGGAAAACCGATCTGCTGTTGGCCATGGCCGCGCGCGGTGCAGCCGTGGTTGATCTGGAAGGGCTGGCCAACCACCGCGGCAGCAGTTTCGGCGGTCTGGGTCTGCCGGATCAACCCAGCACCGAGCACTACGAAAACCAATTGGCTGAAGCCCTGGATCAACACCAACGCCGTGGGGCCACAGCTATTTGGTTGGAAGCGGAAAGCATCCAGGTGGGCCGCTGCCGCATTCCCAAGGCCCTTTTCGATCAGATGCAAGAGGCCCCTGTACTGGAGATTCAGCGCGACCTCGGGGAACGGGTGAACCAATTGGTGCAGGTGTACGGCCACCAGGGGGGAGCCGCTCTGGCTGAGGCGACCGAACGGATCAGCCGTCGCCTGGGGCCCCAGCGCACCAAGGAAGCCCTCGAAGCGATTGCCAGGGAAGACTGGGCCACCGCCTGCCGCGCCACGCTCGATTACTACGACCGCTGTTACGACCATGAACTGGCGCGATCGCCCAAACGCGACACGATCGATCTCTCAGGGCTCAACGCTGATCAAGCCGCCGAGACCTTGATCGACGGCGGGTTTGTTGAAATCCCCGATTAAGATCGCCCCCATCGATGGTTCGAGAACGGCATGAGCAAAGCGGCGATTCAGTTCTTTCGGGGAGTCAACGAGCCGGTGGTGCCCGACATCCGTCTGACCCGCAGCCGCGACGGCCGCACTGGTCAAGCCACCTTCCGTTTCGAGCAGCCTGCTGCGATTGCTCCCGAAACCATGGGTGACATCACCGGAATGTGGATGGTGGATGAAGAAGGCGAAATGGTCACCCGCGAAGTGAATGGCAAATTCGTGAACGGCACCGCCAGTGCCCTTGAAGCCGTTTACTCATGGAAGTCCGAGCAGGACTTCGAGCGGTTCATGCGCTTCGCCCAGCGCTACGCCGATGCCAATGGCTTGGGTTATTCACAAAGCCAGGATTCCAATCAGACTGAAGGGGCCGACGACCAACAAGCTTGAGACTGCCCCAGTGGCTGTTACTGACAGCCTTCATTGCAGCCATCGTCCTGCTGTGGTCGCTGCGTGAGCTGCTGCTGCTGATCTTCGCAGCAGTTGTTCTGGCCATGGCTCTGTGCACTTTGGTGGGCATTCTTCGCGAGCGGCGGCCGATGCAAAGGCCCCTGGCCCTGTCGCTCTGCATCGTTGGGTTGTTGTTGTTGGTCGCCGGTGCGGCCGGTGTTGTTGTCCCCCCGTTTCTCGAGGAATTCGCACTGCTGTTGCAGAAGCTGCCCGAAGCGGGTCAGGCCCTTGTGCGGCTGGGAATCGGTTGGATCGACAGCATCAGTGAGGCCATCTATGGGGCCGATGCATTCCCCGACCTGGATCAACTGGGCCTGAAAGGTCCACGCCAACTTGTGCCCGACAGTTCATCCCTCGCCGCTGGTGTGGGCAGTGGCTTGCTGGGTCTGCTCGGTTTGGCAGGCAACCTCGGCAACGGCGTCCTGCGGCTGTTGTTCGTGGTGGCGGTGGCTCTGATGATCAGCATTCAGCCCCAGGCCTATCGGAATGTTGGCCTGCAGTTGATTCCCTCCTTCTATCGACGCCGAGGGCGTCGCATCCTGGATCAGTGCGGTGCTGCCTTGAGCAGCTGGATGGTGGGTGTGCTGATCAGCTCCCTGGCCGTGTTTGTGCTTTGCAGCATTGCGTTAACGCTGTTGGGCGTGAAGCTCGTTCTGGCCAATGCACTCCTGGCAGGGCTGTTGAACGTGATCCCCAATGTGGGGCCAACCATGAGCACGATCTTCCCGATGGCGGTGGCTCTGTTGGATGCCCCCTGGAAGGCCGCTGCGGTGCTGGGTGCCTATGTGGTGATCCAGAACATCGAGAGTTACGTAATCACACCATCGGTGATGCACCACCAGGGGAAGCTGCTGCCCGGATTGACTCTGGCGGCTCAGTTCCTGTTCACACTCCTGTTTGGCCCCCTCGGCCTGCTGATGGCGCTGCCTTTGGCGGTGGTGCTGCAGGTGATCATCCGTGAAGTCGTGATCCACGATGTGTTGGATCGCTGGAAACGCCTGGAGCCGGTTCGATGACCGCCGGCACGTTTCTCATTGCACTCACCTTGGTGGTGCTGGTGCTGTTGCTCTGGCACCTGCGTTGGGTACTGCTGGTGCTCTTTGGCGCCGTGGTGGTGGCCGTAGCCCTGGATGTGCTGATTGTTCAGGTTCAGAAGCGAACCCCACTGGAGCGGCCCCATGCCCTGGCAGCCGTGCTGGGGATTTTGATCTTGGCCGGGGGGCTGCTGGGGCAACTGCTGGTGCCGGAACTGATTAGCCAGTTTCAACAACTGGGACGGGATCTGCCGCAGTTGGTCAGCAAGGTGTCCGACCTGCTGAGCAGTGAGCCGCGTCTGGCGCAGCTGAATGACGCTTTGGGGGAGGGCCTCAATCTGAAAGGGCTGCAGCCGTTACTGGGGTTCGCAGGAGGTGCAGCGAACTCGCTGATTCAACTGTTCTTGATGGTGCTGCTCGCGATCCTGCTGGCCTTGGATCCAAGCGCCCACAGGCGCATGGTGGTGGCCATGACGCCCCAACCCGCCCGAGAGCGGATGGAGCACCTGGTCGACGAGTGCAGGCAAGCGTTGGGGGGTTGGCTCATTGGCATGACCCTCTCCGCCACCACCGTTTTTCTGCTCACCTGGGGCGGCCTGTTGCTGCTGAAATCACCCCTGGCCCTGTTGAGCGCCCTGGTGTGTGGGCTGCTCACGTTCGTGCCAACCATCGGGCCCACGGCGGCAACGCTGCTGCCCACGGGATTGGCCCTGCTGCAGTCGCCGGAATTGATGCTGTCGGTGCTGGTGTTCCGGCTGGTGCTGCAGAACCTGGAGGCATTTCTGCTCACACCACTTCTGCTGCGCAAAACCGTGAATCTGTTGCCAACGGTGGCCTTAACGGCTCAGCTCAGCCTTGGTGCATTACTCGGGCTTCCGGGCGTGCTGCTGGCCCTTCCTTTGGTGGTGGTGCTTCAGGTGTTGATGCAGCGGGTGGTGGTGCAGCAGATCATGGACCGCTGGGCTTAAAAAGAGAATTCAGCCCCTGACTAGAAATTCCGTCAGCTCCAGCCCCTCACTACGTTCTGAGCAATGGCTATCGCACTAGATAGCGTTGCAGAACGCTCGATTGTGTCCATAATGGCCACAGAAATGGCCACACTTTTTGGCGAGCCTCTCCAGACACGAACTAGCTCTTGAGCAGCAGCTCGCGACGGTGAATGACCGGCTGAAGGAAGCAAAGCGCCGTGTTCGGGTAGTCGTTCCAAGTGCTCGACACCGGACGCTGCACCTTCGAGCCACACTCCCTGCGATGCCGGAAGAGGTTCAGGGTCCACCGAGGAGGAGATACATAAAGCTCGAGGTGGCATACACCGCGCAAGGCATTGGAGAAGCCGAGGCACTGGCGATCGACCTAAATACCGATATTGAGGAATGGAGAAGGGGGAAAAACTTCGACTGGGGCAAATGGATTGCGCGGAAAAGACGCCAACGCAGCGATGAGACGGAATCCTTCGCATCCGTCATCGAACGGCTGAAAACGCAGTTCTTCGAAGAGAGGAAGGACGACCCAATGCAGCAAAAAGTTCGCCGCTACTGGCAATCCGACTACAGCTCTCAATTCGCAAAGCTGAATCAGGCCCTTCCTTATTCAGTTGGCCACATGCGTGAGGTCATCGAGAGCCTGCGCAAGAACAGCAGTCCCAGGAAGCGGCTGTCACTCGCGTGCGTTCGGTTGATGCGGCTGATGCGCGAACCCATCGATCTAGTCGAGGAGATCAAGGAACTGGGACGCGGATACGGCAAGCAGTCGCTCAACCCTCGCGACATCCCCAGCGACGATCAGATCCTCGAAGACATCGACAAAATCGCACCTGAGTGGCGTTGGGCGTTCCAGATATTTTTTGTCTTCGGCTGTAGGCCGCATGAGCTTTGGGAAGCCGAGGTCCTCGACAACTGCCTTCTGCGGGTGAGTGAAAACACCAAAACAGGCTCGAGGTTCGCGATGCCAAGGGACAAGAAACTGGTCGAGGAATGGGACCTTTTCGGCACAGGACAAGAAAGGCTTCCTGCGACATTCGGCAAAAAAGCAGCTCACCCTGAGCAGTGCATCTCGATGATGTTCAACCGTGCGCGGCTGGAAGCAGGAATCGGATACAGCGCCTATTCGCTCCGGCACGCGTGGGCGATTTCCAGCATCAGAAGGGGAACGAATATCCGGCTGGCAGCCCGATCACTGGGGCACACCGTTTCGGAGCACGAAGGGACCTATTTGAACTGGATCTCCGCGCGGGAAATGCAAGACGCGATGTTGGCGGAGGTCACATGAGCAAGGGACTTCAGGAATCAGGCCGCTTCGTCACGGCAATCGTCATGGAGAGCCTGCAGCTGTACCAGGAGCACAAAATCTGGTTCACCCCGGACCCAGACAAATCAGCAGAACCGTTCTGCCTATACGAGGAGCCACAGGATCCTGAACAAATCACGTTCGGCCTGATGTGCGAGAAAGTCGCCGCGATCAAATACGCAGGCGGACCATTCGTTCAGGACTGGATTCAACGGGGTTGGGAAGTACCGGGGCAGTGCTGAAAGGAAGTTCGATTACGTCCTGAACGAATCGGAGGGACTGTTCAATCTGCTGGAGCCGGAGACCGGCACTGAGGCGGAGCTATGCGCCGAACTATTAGCGAATCATTCCGCAGGAACCACCACCACTGAGTTGGCCAACGTGATGAACATTGAGAAGAAGACCCTCTACAACCGCTGGCTGACGCCTCAGAAGAAGCAGAAGCTCATCACCAGCAAGAACAGCCGCTTCTACCTGACGAAAGCCGGAGGGCTGAAGCTCGCTGAGCTGATGCCTGAGAAGTCACAGGAGGTCGAGGCGATTACTGCCAAGGGGGGCTGGGAACCCGGGAAAACGGGAAAAAAGAGCTGATGACGCTCCAAACCCCTTGCCACAGCTGGAAAACCTTCCCGCCAATTTGCGGGAACTTACCGGGACAGAGCAGGGAACAACCTTTCCCTGATTCCCGGCAGATTCCCGGTATTTTCCCGGAGGGTTCCAGGAGTTGAATCCATTGGTATAACTAGCTTTTTAGAAGTTCCTCCCCTGGATCTTCCCTGTTTCCCTGAACCAAGCCACCCCCTGGGTCTGCGTTCTTGCTCAGATCACAGGTACGCAGGACAGTCCATCCATCGCGATGAGACCCAGCAACGGCAACGACTGGGGTCCCAGCAATTGAGATGAGATCTGAGCCGGTTGAGACCGGTTTTTTGCTGTCCAAATCGGGTCCAGCGCCCACGGGTCTCAGCCCGGAATTGAGATCGCGATGGGACTGGCACAACGACCTTGCCGCCTAAGAGTGGGCGTTGCCGTGGCGACAACCCCAACCAGGACGACTTGCTTTGGCAGCTTCGTGATCCATCTTCCGGCGCAGCAGAAGCTCGTAGAGCATCTTCTGGGCACCGACAGCAGCGGCGGATTGCTTGTCCTCTTCAGCCTTGAGAGAGATGCGTTGAAGGCTTGTCGCCATGTGGACCATCAGGTGCTGAGAATCGTGTGAATCAATGCTCAGTTGGAGCTGATCATGCGCCCAACGACAGTCCCGCTGGGCAGATGAACGTGAGCACCCCCATTGCGACATCTGTGCGGTCACAACATCGCTGAAACCCTTTCCCTGACTGACTAGAGCCAAGGCTGATTCACGGCGTCTGTTGCGCTCAGCTCTGCTGGTTCTGGCCATGGATCAGCCCCTAAAAAAATCGATGTGTCTCTGTGGGCGTGACAGTGCTGCTACTTTTTGGGGTCCGGCAGCAATGCCGTCACAGGACAACGCAACGCAAGTGTTTGGGTCATGCGGCTAAGCCAAAACCCTTCACTAGTTGTTCCTGCATCACACCATGACTTCACAGACCTATTGCGGCGTGCAGATTGATTGCGCGTGGCCTGCAGCATCACTACGCCTTGGCAACAAGCGACCCGACTACGAAGATGGGAAGTGCCGCTGCTGTCAGATAATGAATAAACAATAAATATCAAATTAATGCTGAGAAACTATAATGAAAAGACATTAAACGAATGCCTGCTTATGGCCATTAAAACCTTTATCAATAGGTGAATGCAGAAAACCCATAGTTGATCATATTGCCAACTGAGGGAAATTTATCAAATAAAATTTCCGTATTGGTCGAGTATACGCTTTTTATATTTTCCATCCCGGACAAAAGAGTGCAAGCCGTAAGCCTCCAATCCACAAGTATTAGAGAATTAGAGAGCATCGGTGACATCACTGGATCAATAAAAATTTCACCGCCTTGAAAAAAAGATTTGTCGCAATTAGCGTCAACAAACACAAGCTTCTTGCTTGAGTTTGAAATATTGTCAAGAAGGAAACTGTTGGCATAATCAAAATCATAGTAAGTCTTTTTGTCAAATGTCGAATTTGCAAAATCAATTCCTACAGCTTTAGTAGCATCTTTTTCAATGACCTGTAAGGGGCTATAAAAAGGGGGCGTTAACCCGCATTTCTCGAGACCACTAAATGTATTCTGAACCCAATATTCTTCTGGATCAATCAAAATGTGCTTTGCATTAAAATTTGAGCAATAATACGAAATCAGAGAGGTGCTGACGCCGCCACCTATTTCGATGACAACTTCTGGCTTTTGAGAGCACAACCCATTCCAAATGTTGTAAAGATCTAATATTTCTGGGTAAAATGAATCGCCACTTACTGATTCAAAATATTGATTCACGAATGGCATTACTTCAGAGAGCCCAGAAGCAGCAATCGCGTGAGCTCTGTCAACAGAACACATTAAACAAAAATATACAGATGTCGAGATATCAACCTTTTTTTCAGCAGTGCTTGCGAGTTTCTCTAGTGGTATTTCAACGATTCTATTAAATCCAGGAAATGGAGAAGCGTATATCTACTTTAAAGTAGACTCAACAATGATAGATTTATCGCCATAGTCCAACTTAAAATAATCTAATGGGCTGAGAGGATCTAAGTAATCGCCAAACTTAGTCGATTTTTTTACGGTTGCGCACTTCTTGGCTGGAGAGAAAGCGAACATAAAAATTGACAACTTTGCATTATCATAGCAGTTACGCGGCGGTTGCCCTACTATTGACTGAACTTAAAAGCATAGACTGAATTGCATGTATATCTAATCTCTAAAAGCAACATAATGCGCAAGCTAAGACCTGGAATTTGGGCTGCATGCCAATGATTAATCGAACATTCAATACTCGCTTAGCTGAAGTAAATTCTTTAAGCCTCATCGGATTGGAATAGTTTAGGCGCCACTACAATCAAGCTATCTAGTAGAAAAAGCGGCAGTCTATGGCGCAATGTTGATTATCAAGTGCGTCTAGGCTGTGCTCATCAATTCTTTTCAATTAAAAAGGGAGGGGTAATGATCGGGTCAGCCTGAATAGGTGGCTGACGCTTAGGCACTGAAAAGCGTTGTTTATCGGTGTAAATAGAATAGCTGTTTTGAGTAAACTGAAAACAACCAGTTCTTACGGTGGGCTGGTTGCTCAGCGCAGCAAGTAGGGGTCACTTAGGTGGCCCTTATTTAATGCTTGATAGTGTTATGAAATAACCGGATCACGGACCAGCTCCAGACTGGGGCCATGGAAGGCGTCCTAGGCCTGCTGTTTGTCATCGCCTTGGTGACACTGTTCTGCGCCAGGAAAGCCCTGCAGAGGGCTTACACGAGGTCTTACCGGCTCCCACCACTCAGCCCTGGGAACCCGATTAGCCGCGAAGAGGACTGAAGATCATGGACTGTGGCCACACTTTTGGCCGCTTTATCTTTCAAATCGACTGCTACTACTAGCCATCTCATGGACCGCTGGGCGTGAATCCAGCAATAAGACCTGTATCCGCACGAACATCCTGTAGCAAGGGTCACACCTGAGACCCGGCCTGCATGCGTATTTTTGCGGAGTCGTGAGAACGACGCGTCGAGCCTTGGGACTCTTGGGAGAGGGTCCCATTTTTTTCGGCCAGATCAGAGCAGCTGACGCCGCTTCTTTTCTCTCGAATCACGCTCCCGCTCAACCGCTTGCCAATAGGCCGCAGAAACCGCGACCTCTTGGCCACGCTCAATCTTGTTCAAGCGCGTCTTGAGAGCCTCAACCTCAGCACGCAAGTCGAAGACCACCTCGCTGAGACCAGGATTCAACTCCATGGAACCTGAGCAACCAATTGAGTCGTAACTCAGCCTTTACAGGACATGACGTTCACCTCGATACCAAAGAAGCCTGCTTGACGCTCTTCAATCCAATAGTGTGTCCAAGAGGTCGTGAGACGAGCGGGCTTGGACGTCATCTTCAATTTCTCCCGTTACGAGGAACTGAGGCAGGCCGTGATGCAGCTGGTTCGCGAGAATCTTGACCCAGATTTGCTGCAAGAGGAAGCCCACGATCTGTTCGAATCGTGGTGGGCCTCAACCCACAGCCAGGGGCAGTGGAACGCCGAGGTGAAACAACGCACCTGGGATTCGATCTGGCGGGAATTCGGCAACGGCTCCAAGCGCTAACCGAAACGACGCCAGAGAGAGCCGGAGCCCAGCAAGACCACCACAGCGAGTTGATGATGCCGAATGGCATAACCAAGCCCTGTGATCGTGAACTGATCACTGAGGAGCAGAACTTCTGTGCGCAGATCAGCCAGAGCCAGCAGGATCAACAGAATTGGAAACCATCGGGCCGAAACAGCACGGCGTCTCCGCTCTGAATTACTGCTGGATTTAGTCACAGGAGCGGTCCCACAGCGTGAGCAACGAGGGTGCCAGGGCGATGCTCGACCAGGAACCAACAACAACCCCGAGTGCGAGGGCGATGGCAAACCAATACAGCGTTGCTCCACCGAAAAACACGAGCGCCAAGAGAGGCAGCAGGGTGGTTCCGCTGGTGTAAAGCGTGCGGGTCAGAGTGGCGGACACCGCTTGATCCACCTGCACTGAAAGCGACAGGTCTGCAGCATCCTTGCTGCGTTCACGGATGCGATCAAAGACCACCACCGTGTCGTTGACCGAATAACCAGCAATGGTCAGCAATGAAACCGCAAAGAGGCTGTCCACCTCCAGCTGGAGCACAACCCCAAGCCAGGCAAAAACTCCACAGACGATCGCCACGTCATGGGCCAGCGCCACCAGGGCGAGAAACGCGTAGCGGCGGTCGTAGCGGAAGCTGATGTAGGCCGCAATACCACTGAAGGCCACCAACAGAGAAATCAGACTGCTGCGCAGCAATTGTTTGCCCAGGCTCGGCCCGATCGTGTCGACCGATTGACCACCGGAGAGGAATGGCCCTGCAACGGGTTCAACCGCCTCAATCACCGCTTGGCCCTGGGCAGCCGACAACGTTGGCAGGCGCAGCAACAATGACTGACCACCATCCAGAAGCTGAACCCGGGGAGCGCCCAAGTTGGGGAGAGGTTGACCCTCCTCCTGAGGCAGCTCCAGGCTGCGGATCACATCCGAGACCTGAATCGCCTTGAGCTCGGCGCAGGCGTCATCACAGCGACGCTCCAGTTGAATCTGCGTGCCACCGGTGAAATCCAGGCCGGGACGGAGAGGAGCACGAATCGCAGGATCCAACCAGCTGAGCACCAAGCCCAACAGGCTGATCAGAACCACCAGACCAGAAACGAGCCAAACCTTGCGGCGCATGCTGCTGAGGGACCAGCGCAATCTGAGGACCGTGGCCGCTTGTGCCGATGAAGATGCCTCAGTCATGGTTCAGGCGGTGGGGGAAGGAAGTTGCCCGGTGGGCAGAAAATTGCTGGCACGACGCAGACCGGCGTAGCCCATCAGGAAACGAAGCAGAGTGCGGGTGCACGTCAGGGCCGTGAACAAACTCAGCAGAACACCAATGCCCAGGGTCGCGGCAAAGCCCTTGACCAGGCCGGTGCCAAGGAAGAAGAGAGCTGCACAACTGATCAGCGTGGTCAGGTGACCATCGACGATCGATGAAAAGGCCTCGGAGAATCCTGTATCGATCGAGCGGATCAAGGTGTTGCCCCGCCGCAATTCGTCCTTGATCCGTTCAAAGATCAGCACATTGGCATCCACGGCCATGCCGATCGAGAGGATGAAACCAGCGATTCCCGGCAGGGTGAGGGTGACCGGAATCAAGGCGTACACCGCCAGGTTGAACAGGGCATAAAGGCTGAGGGCCATCACAGCCACCGCCCCTGGCAGGCGATAGGCCACCACCATGAACACCGCCACCAGAGCCAGGCCCGAGAGGGCGGCCACCAGGCTGCGGCGGATGTTCTCTGCTCCGAGCGTGGGCCCGATCGTGCGGACCTCGATCACTTCAACGGGGAGGGGCAGGGAGCCGCCGCGGAGCTTCACCTCGAGCTCACGGGCCGTTTCCGCACTGAAATTGCCACTGATGGTGGCTGCACCACCAGAGATTCCAGCACTTTTGAACTGGGGGCCAACGCTGGCGGCACTGATCAGCTGATCATCCAAAGTGATGGCCAGCAACCGGTCGGTACCGGCAATCGATTTGGTGAGGTCAGCGAAGGCCTCAGCACCCTCACCATCGAAATTGAGGGTCACCTCCCAGCTGTTCGGGTTGTTCTGGAGCGGTTGGCGGCCTGCCGTCACCAGCTGCTTGCCTGTCAGGGCGGCCGGCTCAAGCATTGTGAGCAGATCGGCATCAACCTTGTTCAGAAGCTGGCGGAGCTGCTCCTCTTCCGAGCTCGCCTGCCCATCCAGACCCAGGGTCTGCTGGGTTGACTTCAGCTGAGCCAGATCCAGAGGCTCCGGGGTCTCACCACGGCGGATCTGATCTTCACGCAACCTGAGGATCGCTTCCACCTGGGAACGGAGCTGCCTCAGACCTCGGAACTCTGCTTCGGTGTCGGCCTTTTGGGCACGAAACTCCAACAGGGCTGTGTCGCCGAGAACCCGCGCAGCAGCGGTGGGATCCTGCTCACCTGGGAGCTGCAGCACGAGCTGCGACTCACCCACCGTCTGAAGGGTGGACTCAGCCACACCAAGACCGTTGACCCGACGATCGAGCACGGCTTTCACCGCTTCCATCTCTTCGGCACCAACCCGGGTGATTTCTCCGGCTGGCTTCACCTCAACGGTGAGCTGACTGCCGCCCCGCAGATCGAGGCCAAGTTCCAGCGGCGTCCGAACCAAAAACATCCCGGCGGCGATCGCCAGGGCAAGAACAAGGGCAAACCAACCCTGATAACGCGCCATCAACGTCAGATGCCCTTGTTGACCAACGCCTGCGCCGCCTCAACGATCTGATGCGGCTGAATGATCGTGAGGTTCTCGAGAGAACCGTTGTAGGGAGTGGGGATGTCCTGACTGGAAAGACGCACAGGCCGGGCATCCAGATCGTCGAAGCACTGTTCGGTGATCAGCGCAATCAACTCGGCCCCGATTCCGCCGGTCTTCATGCATTCCTCCACCACGATCACTTTGTTGGTCTTGCGGATGGAGCGGCTGATCGTCTCCATGTCGAAGGGCTTGAGGCTGATCAGATCGATCAGCTCAACGCTCACCCCCTCTGCCTCCAGTTGCTCCACAGCCTTGAGACAGTGATGACGCATCCGGGAGTAGGTGAGGATCGTCACATCGGTGCCTTCCTTCACCAGATCCGCCTGATCGAGGGCACAGGTGTAGTCGCCTTCGGGGAGCTCCTCGCTGAGGTTGTAGAGCAGAACGTGCTCGAAGAAGAGCACGGGGTTGTTGTCGCGAATCGCGGCCTTCATCAGGCCTTTGGCATTGGTGGGCGTGCTGCAGGCCACGATCTTGATGCCGGGGACGGCATGGAAGTAGGCCTCGAGCCGTTGGCTGTGCTCAGCGCCAAGCTGACGACCCACACCGCCGGGGCCGCGCACCACGGTGGGAATGGTGAAGTTGCCACCGCTCGTATAGCGGAGCATCCCCATGTTGTTGGAGATCTGGTTGAAGGCCAGGAGCAGGAAGCCCATGTTCATGCCCTCAACGATCGGCCGGAGACCGGTCATCGCGGCACCAACCGCCATTCCGGTGAAGCCGTTCTCAGCAATCGGGGTATCGAGCACCCTGAGATCGCCGTATTTCTCCGCCAGATCCTTGGTGACCTTGTAACTACCGCCGTAGTGACCGACGTCCTCCCCCATCACGCAGACGTGGGGGTCTCTCCCCATCTCCTCGTCGATGGCTTCCCGGAGGGCGTTGAAGAGAAGTGTTCCTGCCACGGCGTCACAGTGATCCCGGCCAATCCGGGTGGTGAGGCCAAGCTATCTCAGTCAGCGCAGGGTCAACCGCCCGCCGCGAAGGTGAACAACAACAAAACGGAAAGCAGCATGGCCGGAGACAGCAGCAACGCCAGCTGGCCGAGGTCGTGGGGCGTCATCCAAACCCTGGCAATGAGGAGACGCTAGGCAGGGTTCTGATCGCGAGCCGTAAAGAGACTGCGAAGAAACACCAGGGTCAGGCCAAGGGCCACAAAACCTGTGCTGAAGGTGGCCAGGAAGGACAAACCCACCAGAAGGGTCTTCAGGGTTACGGCGATGTTCTGGGCAATCGGCGAGCTGTAGTGCGGGGGATGAACGGCGAAATACACCACCATCCGCCGACTCAGGCCCAGGGCCAGCCAGGCCAACAGCCCGGCCGTCAGCGCTCCGGAAAGAAAACTCAGCGGACCTTTGCGCGGATCCTGTGGTTCGGGGCTCTCTGGTGTGGGGACATCAGTCATGCCTCGATCCTCACGCCATCGCTGCGAAGGGCGCAAGACCAGGCCTTCAGGCCGGCGCGGTCCAGCTGGGGAGTGAGCTGATCCTGCGCCTGGCGGCATGACGCCAGATCGGAAAACAGCGCGAAACAACTGGGTCCAGAACCACTCATGGCCACCGCCAGGCTTTCGGGAACGCTGTTCAACAGATCGAGCGCTGAACGCACCGCAGCTGTTTCAGGAGCAACCACCTCCTGCAGGTCATTGCGTAGGGGAGGTGGCAGCTCGCTGCGCAATGGCTGGAGCCAATCAACGCTGCGCAAGGCTTGCCGTCGTTGTTCAAAAGCCGCCTCGTCAGCGAGGTAGTGGGATTGATTGAGCTCACGGCAACGCTTGTAGGCCCAGGGCGTTGAAACGCTCACCGTGGGGTCTTTGACCAAGAGCACAGCCAGGGGTTGAGGCGTTGGTGGCACTGCTTCCAGTTGTTCGCCTCGCCCGAAACAGAGCTGACATCCTCCGGCCACACAGAAGGGCATGTCTGAACCGAGCTCAGCGGCCATTCGCTCCAGATCTGCGGGGCTGTGGCCCAAGCCCCACAGAGCATTCAGACCAACCAATGCCGCAGCGCCGTCGCTGGAGCCACCAGCCAGGCCAGCACCGATGGGGATGCGCTTCTCGAGATGAATGGACGCCCCCAATTCACTGAAACCCGAACGGTCCCGCAGCAACTGAGCCGCCCGGAGGATCAGGTTGTCGTCGCCGACGCTGAGGCTGGCGTCATCGCAGCTGAGGCTGAGTTGTGCATCAGCGGTGTTCTGAAAGCTCAGGCGATCCGCCAGTTCGATGCTCTGCATCACCATGGCCAGCTCATGGAAACCGTCCGAGCGCAGCCCCAGGACCTCCAGGTGCAGGTTGACTTTGGCCGGGGCCGTCACCGTGATCATGGTGGTTGTTCAGTCGCCCCGATTCAAACCCCTGGCCAGGGCGACCCAGGTGGCGGGCGCGAGTTCCTGGGGGCGTTGCTGCAGGCTGAAACCCGCGGAGGCCGCCAGCTCCTTCAAGCGGTCTGGCTCAGCCACACCCGTCAGGGTGTTGCGCAACATCTTGCGCCGGGCCAGAAACGCCTGCTTCAGCAGCGATTCCACCCGAGCGGCCAGAGCCGGCTCCACCCGCTCCGCGGCCGGCAAGGGCTCCAGGCAGATCACTTCCGATTGCACCTTTGGTGGTGGCTGAAAACACCGCGGTGGCACCGGACACACCGAACGGCACCGGGCCAGCAGCTGCATGCGCACACTCAGGGCACTGAAACTGCTGTGGCCGGGTCGGGCACGAATCCGCTCCGCGACTTCCTTCTGCACCAGCAACACAAGCCGTTGGTAGGGCGGATCCACCGGCCGGTCCAGTCGGCCCACCAACCGCTCCAGCAGTGGGCCAGTGATGTTGTATGGAATGTTGGCCACCACCTTGTCGGCGATGCGGCCATCACTCAATTCCAGTGGGGCTTCAAGAACATCGCCCTGATGGAGGCTGAACCCAGGCTGAGCTTCAAAACGTTCCTGAAGACCATCCACCAGATCGCGGTCGAGCTCAATCGCATGCACCGCCTTCAGCCCCGCGGCCAGCAGACGCTCGGTCAACGCCCCGCGACCGGGCCCCACCTCCAGCACCCGATCGGTGGACTGCAGGTCAGCAGCCTCGATGATTCGTTGCAGCACGGATTCGTCCCGCAACCAGTGCTGACCGAAACGCTTGCGGGCGTGATGTCCGGAGAAACCCATGGGTCAACTGTGCATCAGCACAGCCGCTCCACATCAATCCAGTGAATCGTTCGGCGGGACGTCATCAAGGGAACAAGAGCCAGCTTGACCCGGAGCAGCTGCTCAGCTGACGCCGGATGCCCAGCTCTCCAGCAACTGATGGCGCGGGCCATGCGGCGCCGTTTGGCGGAATGGAAGGCATCAAGGCCATGGCGGTCCCGATGCCCCGTGCGACGGCCCTTCACCTCCACCACCAGCAGCTGCTGCTGCCGCTCCAGCACCAGATCGAGCTCGCCCCAGCGGCAGTGCCAGTTGCGGTCCAGCAACCGCCATCCCTGCGCTTCCAGCTGCTGCAAGGCCTGCTGCTCCGCCCAGCCACCGCTGCATTGAGACCCCACCGGCTTGAACCCTTACGTCTTGGTTCAAACCATTCCCCCCTGGAACGGTTCTAGGGTTCGGTGGTGATGGTTCCGATCATGGGCAGACGCTTCACGGCCGTACTGATCTCTCTGGTTGTGTTCACATGCCAGTGGCTGATGCCGGCTCCGGCCCACGCCGCGATGGATGTGGCCAAACAGGTGCTGATCGGTGCCGACTATTCCAACAAGGACTTGCGGGGGGCCACCTTCAACCTCAGCAACCTGCGCGAAGCCAACCTGTCCGGGTCTGATCTGCGGGGAGCCAGCCTCTACGGCGCCAAGCTGCAGGATGCCGACCTCAGCGGCACCGACCTGCGCGAAGCCACCCTGGACGCCGCTGTGATGACAGGCACCAACCTTGAGGATGCCGTGCTGGAGGGGGCTTTTGCCTTCAACACCCGCTTCAACGATGTGTTGATCACGGGGGCCGACTTCACCGACGTTCCCATGCGCGGGGACCAACTCAAAAGCCTCTGCGCCGTTGCCGACGGAACGAATTCCGTCACGGGCCGCAGCACCCGTGAAAGTCTCGGTTGCGCCTGAACCATGAGTTTTGATCCCCGCAGCCTCGAGCGCCTGCGTGAGTTGGGGCGTCAACTCCCTGCACGCCTGCCGGAACCGGAGAAGCCTGCGTCAGCTCCCAAAGCCAGCCAGGTGCGCCATCGCGTTGAAACGGAGAAGAACCCCGAGGAGCTCTTCCGGGAACTGATGAAGGCCAGCCAGGACGGCACCGTTCCTGAGCACCTCATGGACCGCCTCAAACAGTTGGAGGCCCAACGCAAACCATCGGCTCAACCATCGCCGTTCAACAACAACGACACCACCCCAGCCCTTGCCGCACCAGCGCGCAGCCAGCCCGGACCGGGAAAAAACACCCAGCCGAAACGGCCGAAGGTGGACCCGGGCAGCGAGGAGGAAAGCCTCTACGTGGCTTTCGGGCAGCTGCTGCTCGAAGATGAGGGAGATGACGTTTGAACTCGGCCCGTTGCCGGATTCTTGCGGTGGGCAAAGTACGTCGTGGCTGGATTCAGGACGGCATTGACCTCTACCTCAAACGCCTGCCTGGGTTGACCATCAGCGAACTGCGCGACAGCAATCCAGACAAGGAAGCCGATGCCATCAGAGCGGCCCTGCGACCCGACGAAACCCTCATTGCACTGATGGAACAGGGTGACACCTTGGCGTCGATTCCCTTCGCGCGACGTCTCGAGCAATTCGGCAACCAACGGCTGGCCTTCGTGATCGGTGGGGCCGACGGTCTGACGGCTGAGCTCAAGGCACAGGCCCAATGGCGCCTGAGCCTTTCACCGATGACCTTCCCCCACGAACTGGCGCGGCTGATGCTCGTGGAACAACTGTTCCGAGCCCAGGCGATTGTTCAAGGCAGCCCTTATCACCGTGCCTAGGGTTCGGCGATGGCCGCTGATCTCTCAGCCACGACCATGCTGCACATCATCGACAACCTTCTGCCCGCCAGCGCCCTTCAGGACCTACGCGACCTCTGTGACATCCACTGGCGACTCAAGGAGGAACACGACGGTGATGCTCAATTCAGCTGGCGACCCGAAACCGGTTCTCCCCGCTCGATTCACGCAGCCGCTCAGCAAGCCGTCGTCGATCACTACCTCGACGAGGCCCTGCTCCCTCTGGCAACACCGTTCGCACCCCAGCGGGCCGGAGTCGAGTGGTGGTGCAACACCAACAACGATCTCGACTGGCACATCGACAAGGACGAGCTGGAAGGTCGACGCAGCGGCCGCTTCCTGCTTCCGTTGCTGTCCACCGTGTTTTACCCCACGTGAGCTGCGCTGACGGCGAACCGCTGGTGGCCGATAGCCCTCCGATCGAGAACGGATACCAGGGGCCGTTACCCACATTCAGCTCGGTGATCTCGATCCCACCGGTGGTGAACCGTCTGGCGCTGTTCTCCCCAGGCATCCTGCATCGGATCAACCCGTTCGAAGGCGAGCGCTATTCCGTGGCCGTGAACATCTGGGAGCAAGCGCCCCTCACCACAACGGCTGCAGAGCCACCGGCTTGAATTTTTCGATCGAAACAGTCCAGGCCCGCGGGGAGAAAGCCTGCAATGCCGCTTTGAACGCGGCCGTATCCCCCGTGTTCAACCAGTCCGCCTTGAGCCTGGGCACGTCCTCCGGCAGCCGTTCCATCGGCAGCTCCACCAGCAGCAGGCTGTCGGCTCCAGCCGCACGCTGCAGCGCACCCTGATCACTGCGCTGCCACACCCGCAGCAACAGCTCCAGCACCAGTGCATGGCCCAACGCCTCCGGGGCCTCACCCTGCGGAGCCACCTCTTTCTGAGACCGTCCCCCCAGGGGCAGGGCGCGCCTGCCCTGCTGATCGATCAGCGCCATGGCCACGAGGTAAGGGGAGTCAGCCAACACCAGATGTCGAAGGCCACCATCCTCACCGGATCCTCCCCACAATGAGCAGTACATGCGTACTATTTAACCAGTTGTCGCTGCTGCCGTGGAGCTCCAACACAGACCGCTTCCCCTGCAGCCCAAGCGCAGTCGGCTCACGCTGCCCCTAGCCGGGGGACGGGTCGCCGCAGGCTTCCCGTCCCCCGCCGATGACTACATCGACGTGGGGATCGACCTCAATGAACAGCTGATCCGGCATCCCACCAGCACCTTTTTCCTGCATGTGAGCGGCGAATCGATGACCGACGCCGGCATCCACGACGGCGATCTTCTGGTGGTCGATCGCAGCCTCGACCCGCGTCCGGGCCAGGTGGTTGTGGCGGTGCTCGACGGTGCCTTCACCCTCAAACGCCTGATGCGTCATCACGGCCGGTTGCGCCTGGAAGCCGCCCATCCGGACTATCCGCCACTGGAGCTTCACCGCTGCGGCGAAGTGCAGATCTGGGGTGTCGCCATCCACGTGATCCATCCGCTCTGAAGCGACATCGCCATGCCTCAGGCCACGGCCCTGATCGATGGAAACAACTTCTATGCCTCCTGCGAACAGAGCCTGGATCCGGCTCTGTTCGGTCAGCCCGTGGTGGTGCTGTCCAACAACGACGGCTGCATCGTTGCGCGCAGTGCCGAAGCCCGTGCCCTCGGCATCCGCATGGGGACGCCGTACTTCAAGGCGCGCCGGGAGCTGGAACGGCACAACGTGGTGGTGCGCAGTTCGAACTACGCCCTTTATGCCGACATGAGCCAGCGGATGATGAGCCTGCTGGAGGCCCACTGTGAAGAGCTGGAGGTGTATTCGATTGACGAGGCCTTCGGGAGAATTCGTCGTCCCCGCGATGGCGACCTACAGGGTTGGGCCCGCCAGCTGCGGGCACGGGCACGGCAGAACCTTGGCCTACCGATCGCCATCGGCTTAGGGGCCAGCAAGGCCCAGGCCAAGCTGGCCAATCGCCTGGCCAAACAGACCCCAGACCATGCCGGGATGTTCGACCTCGGCCAGTGCGACAACCCCGATCGCTGGCTGGAAACCATTGCGATCGAGGATGTCTGGGGAATCGGTCGACAACTGGCCCATTGGTGTCGCCTGCGGGGCGTCAGCAACGCACGACACCTCCGGGACATGCCGAGCGGTGAACTGCGCGCCAAATGCGGCGTGGTGGGTCTGCGGCTGCAACGGGAGCTGCGGGGCCATGCCTGCCTGCCGCTGGAGCTGGCACCAGCACCGAAGCAAGAAACCTGCGTGAGCCGCAGCTTCAGTCGCCCCATCACCAGCCAGGAGGAGCTGCACCAGGCCATCGCCACCTATGTGGTGCGCGCCGCCGAGAAATTGCGCAGGCAACGGCAACGGGCAGCAGCGCTCACCATCTACACCCGCACCAGCCCGTTCGCTCCTGGGTTTTACAGCCAAGCCGCCAGCACGCAGCTGGACCTACCGAGCAATGACACAGCCGTGCTGCTGGAGGCGGCACGCCCCTTGGTGGCACGGATCTTTCGCCCCCACCGTCCACTGGCCAAGGCCGGCGTGCTGATGCAGCACCTGCAGAGCCACGACATCCTGCAGACCCATCTGATGGTGCCGATGAGTGAGGAGCAGCAGCAGAAACGGGAGTGCCTGATGCAGACCATCGACCGGATCAATCGGCGTTACGGGCGTGGAACCCTGCAATGGGCCGGTTGCGGACTGCAGCCCAGCTGGTTGATGCGGCGTGAGCAACTCAGCCGCGCCGCCACCACCCGTCTGCAGGATCTACCGGTGGTGAAGGCCTGACCCACAGCGTTGATCTAGGCCTCAAACCTCCTGCAGCAACTGGATGACCTGCTCACGGGTGCTGAGCAGCAAGACCATCCGCTCGCCGTGGGCGTTGAGACCCGTCTGCTCCCGCACCAGATCGGTGCTGGCCAACGCCAGTCCTCCGGTTTCAGTGAACAGCACCGGCAGGGTGCCCTGGTGCCCTCGCATGCCCTGCAGATCCAGCGCCTGACGAACAGCCCGCTGAGCCTTCTCGGAACCCAGACGCTCCACAAAGGCCGGCCAGAGGTGGTTGACCGGATCGAGCGCGGCGAAATCCAGCTGCGAATCAGTCATCAGGACGGCAACAACGCAAGGGCTTCGCTGATCATCTGCGGGGTGACGGCAATGCGCTCAAGCGGATCAGCGTTGTCGAGGTAGGCGTCAAACGAGGCGAAGCGCTCGATCACAGGGTCGGCCCCCTCGGCGGCGCAAGCCTCAACCCAATCCCCCTCCTCCAGCTTCACCGCGACGTAGGCCTGCAGCGCTTCCTCCAGATCACCGCCGTCGCCAACGCCCTCACCGTGCCAGATCGCTTCGAAGAATTCAGACATCTTCAACTCGAGGAACAGATCTTGATGCAGTTTGCCCAGACCACCGGCCCATGGCTCAGGCGGCCGGGGGAACGGTGTAGCTGGCGCAACGTTGCTGATCCAGATGGCCGATGTGTTTTCGCTCGGTGTAATACAGCTCCTGGTAGCGCAGCGCATCACGGTTGAGGTCATCGAAGAGGGCCTGAATCCGCACCTCCATGTCCACGGAGGCCTGATCTGACGAAGCCTCCTGATCAATCAGAACAGCGATGCAGGATTCCAGGGTTTGGAGACGCTGGCCACCCCAGGCCTCCAACAGGTGCCGGCAGCGCTTCAAGCTTTTCTGACGCTCCAGCAGGGCAGCAATACCCCGCAGCTGCTCCAGGGGCTCCGCCAGGGCAACACGCTGCAATTCACCTGGCTCCAAAAGGGGCGTCAGGCGGGACACCAGCGCACTGCTCTCCAGCAAGAGCTGATCGGTGAGCAAGCGGGGCAGATCGATGAGATCCAGACCCTCGCCGTCGTCGTCGCAACGGCTGATCGACTCCATGCGCCCCTCACCCAGGTTGGTCTCCTCGAGATCCGTAATGGCCGCCCAGAGATGGCGATGATGGGGAATGGCGAAATCCTCCAGTTCGCGTTTGCGCAGTTCCTGGCGAATCGTGGCCCGATGTCGGGGGCAATGCAGATACAGCCGCAGAAGATCGGCCTCACAACGCTCCCGCTGTCCGGATTCACCGGGCTGTTCGTGACGGCTGGAGCGCCCATGCCAACGCTGGCCCTTCACCTGCTGCCGCAGGTCGTCCTCGAGCTGAAGCGCCAGGCGTCCCTGGCCACCACTGAGGCGCTCCGCCACCCGTTGGAGGTAGTGGGTGCGCACGGCGGACTGGGGCAGCTTGCCCAGCAGCCCCACCAGGGCCGTAACCGCCTGTTGGAACTGGTCGGCCCGGCTGAGATCGCGCTCCTCCAGCACCTGCTCGATCTGCCAATCCAGCCAGAGGGGGGCCTGATCGAGCAGGGCGCGGTAATCGCCGGCCCCGTTCTGTTTGAGGAACTCATCGGGGTCCTTGCCTGAAGGAAGGTGCAGAACCCGCAGCTCCAGCTGGCCCTGCATCGCCAGCTGCTCCACCTCGCCAATGGCTCGATTGGCTGCACGGACACCGGCACCGTCGGCGTCGAAATTCAGAACGATCCGCTTGCTGTCGCTGACGCGGCACAACTGGGTGATCTGCTGACTGCTCAGGGCCGTGCCGAGGGAGGCCACAGCGTTGGTGATGCCGGCAGCATGCAGGGCAATCACATCGAAATAGCCCTCCACCACCACCGCTCTGTCGTCCTTGCGGATGGCATTGGAGGCCTTGTCGAGACCGAACAGATGCTTCCCCTTCTCGAACACTTCGGTCTCGGGGGAGTTGAGGTATTTCGGTTCACTGCCATCAAGGCTGCGTCCCCCGAAACCGATCACCCGGCCCTGACGGTCATGGATCGGCACCATGACCCGATGGCGGAAGCGGTCATAGAACCCGTTGCCCCCCTTGCGGGGAACCACCAGCCCAGCAGCCTCGAGAAGCTCAGGCGCCAGCCCCTCAACTTGCTGAAGATGCTTCAGCAGACCATCCCACTGATCCGGCGCATAGCCGAGTTGAAAGGTCTCCTGGGTGGCGGGACTCAACCCTCTGGCCTCACTGAGGTACTTGAGGGCCTCTGCGCCAGCAGGCGCTATCAACTGGCTGCGAAACCAACCGGCAGCTAGGGCCAGGGCTCGCTGCAGCTTGTCCCTGCGGGACAACTGTTGGCGCAGCCGTTCCTGCTGCGGACCATCCACCGTCTCGATCGGCAGCTGATAACGCCGCGCAAGATCCAGCACCACATCGCTGAAACTCTGGCGCTGGAACTCCATCAGGAACTTGATGGAGTTGCCGCCAGCACCACAGGAGAAGCAGTAGTAGAACTGCTTGGCGGGCGACACCGTCATCGACGGTTTGCTGTCGTCATGGAACGGACAGATCCCGACGAATTCCCGTCCCTTCTTCTTGAGCACCACGTGCTCGCCCACCACATCAACGATGTCGGCGCGTTCCTTGACGGCCTCAATCGTTCTTGGGTGCAGGCGGGCGTTCACCATCGGTCCATTCTGCGAAGTCGCAGGGTTCCGTGCACCCCGTCATCAGAACAGCCATGGCCGAACCGCAGACCCCACAGCCCTGGTGGAACCGGGACTCGGTGCGGGGCAGCCGAGCCCTGATCCTGAGCTCCCTGGCCTTCAGCCTGATGACGGTCTGCGTCAAGCAACTGAACAGTCGGCTTCCGGTAGCGGAAATCGTGCTGTGCCGGGCCCTGATCAGCATCGTTCTGACCGCTGTGGGCCTGCGCCTGGCCGGGGTCTCCCCGTGGGGCCAGAGACGGGGGCTGCTGGTGGCGCGGGGGGTGCTGGGCAGCTTGGCCCTGCTCTGCTTCTTCGAAGCGATTGACCAGCTGCCGCTCGCTTCAGCGACGGTGCTCCAGTACACCTACCCCACCTTCACCGCCGTGGCAGCGCTGTTGCTGCTGGGCGAGCCCCTGCGCCGACGCATCAGTGCAGCGGTTCTGCTGGGCTGGATCGGCGTCACCCTCGTGGTGCAACCGCAGTGGCTCACGGGAACAGCCCAACCTGCGCAACTGATCCCTGCCCTGATCGGAATTGGTGGGGCTCTGATGACCGCCCTGGCCTACGTGAGTGTGCGGCGGCTGTCGCAAACCGAGCACCCCTTGGTGATCATCCTCTATTTCCCGATGATCTCGGTTCCCCTGACCCTGCCCTGGGTGCTGCAACAAGGGGTCTGGCCCCAAGGCATCGAATGGTTCTGGCTCCTGGGGGTCGGGGTGATGACCCAGCTGGGCCAGATCTGGGTGACAGAGGGCCTGCGCTGCCTGCCCGCCGCCCGAGCCACATCGATCAACTACGTGCAGGTGGTATTTGCCGCAGGCTGGGGCTGGCTGTGGTTCGCCGAATCGATCAATGCCTGGCAAGTGGGCGGCGGGATGCTGGTGCTGGCCGCCACCCTGATCAGCTTGTCGGCGCGACGTTAGAGCTCAGGCTTTGTCCAAACCGAGGGGATACGTCAGCCAGGCCTGGCGGTCGTCGGATCCGCCTTTGGGTCTGGCCAGGCGCCAGCTCTGACCACGGGAGCCCCGCTGCAGAAACAGTTCAAACGGGCTATCCACCTGCACACGGTCGCCGGGGAGCTGCCAGTCGAAGCGGCCTGAAATCCTGAGGCCCTGCTCGTCACCCAGGGAAAAACTTTCCTGGTCCTCCACCCGCACCCGACTCACGCTTGGGGCGATGGGCATCGGGGTGAGATCGAGGGAGCTGGCAATGGCCGACTGGGTGAGCTGAATCTGCAGGGCCAGCGCTTCATTCAGGAGAGCCCGTGGCGGCTGAGATCCATTGCATGCCGTCAGTGAAACCACGATCGATAAGACACACAGCACCTGAATCAAACGGCGCACAACGCGCTTGAAAGCAGAGACAGGCAATGACAGCTGCGGCAACATGACGCGGTTGAAACCTCTCCCCATGATCGGCTGGCTGCAGGGACGACCGATGGAGTGCTGGACTCAAGGCAACCGTAGCGGCGTTCTGCTGCTCTGCGGTGCGGTCGGATATGAGGTGCACCTGACCGAGCGGCATCTGCAGAACCTTCCGGCGGATGGCGACCTGAACCTGTGGATTCATCAGGTGCAGCGGGAGGACGGCAGCAGCCTCTACGGCTTTACCCTGCGCCAGGAGCGGGATCTGTTCCGGCTGCTGATCAGCGTCAGCGGTGTGGGCCCCCAGGCCGGTCTGGCGCTGATGCAGGAATGCAAGCCCCAGGAGCTGGTGGAAGCGATCAGCAGCGGTGATCTGCGTCGCCTCTGCAAGGCGCAGGGCATCGGCAAACGCACCGCTGAGCGTCTGGCGGTGGAACTCAGGGCCTCGATTGCGGCCTTCGCGGGCCTGGATCCCGCCCCATCGCTAGCGGAAGGCGTCAGCTCGGAGCAGATGCCGGCAAGCGGTGCCGACGTGGAAGCGACCCTCTCGATGCTGGGTTACGACGATCTGGAAATCCGTCGAGCCATCCGTGCGATCGCTGAGGGCGCCGATGGCCAACCGCCTGCTGGAGACGACCAGGACGCCTGGCTGCGGGGCTGCCTGCAATGGCTGAGCCGCGAATCGGCCTGAGCCTCCCCACGCGAAGGTAAGCTGGTTGTTTGCACTGACAGGGCCGCCCCCCGCGCATGTCGCTTGATACCACCGAGAAGCAGCAGCTGATCAACACCCACCAGACCCACGGCACCGACACCGGTTCTGCCGAGGTCCAGGTGGCCATGCTGAGTGAGCGGATCAACCGTCTCAGCAGCCACCTGCAGAACAACATCCATGACTTCTCCTCACGGCAGGGGCTGCTCAAGATGATTGGCCGCCGCAAGCGCCTGCTGAGCTACATGCGCAGCAAGAGCGAGCAACGCTACGCCGACACGATCGCCAAACTGGGCATCCGCGGCTGATCGACGTCCCCCATGCCTGAGCAACGCAACGCCCTCCCCTTTGAGCCCAAAGGGTCTGGGAAGGGAAGCAAGCCTGCTTCAGGGACACCTCGGCAGGAAGCCATTCCTCGCTACGTAGCCGATCGGATGGCTCGCCGGGTTGCTGTGTTCACAGGACTCCCGTCCCTCGCCGGGATGGCAGTTTTTGTTGGCAGTTATTTCGTCGTCACCCGTGGCATCGCCGATATCGCTCCAGGGCTCACGCTGACGGGCTCCGGCCTGTTTTTCCTCCTGGGTCTGGTGGGCCTCAGCGTTGGCGTGTTGACCGCCAGCTGGGATCCCGAACCGGGTTCTCTGCTGGGCTTCGAGAACTTCAAGCCGAACATTCAGCGGATGAAGGAGTCGATCCGGGCCCAGAAGCAGCAGCAACAGCAATCGAAGTCCTGATCCAGTTCTGTGGATCAGGACTCCTGGTCAGACGATCAGGTGAGCACCAGACGGTCGCTGCATCGGGCTTCAAAGGACTGGGTGCGCAGTGACGCGATCGCTGCATCAACGTCTTTGACGCAGAACTGGGAACCGAGTCGCACATAGCGAACGCTGTCGCCGTGGCACACCTCGGCGACCACAGGCACCTTCACGCCCAGCTCATCCCGCTCAGGGCGATGTTGGTTCAGGCATTCCCGCAGTTTGTGCTGAATGGCAATGTCGCTGGCCTGATCGGAGGGGAGCTGAACCAGCAGCAGATTGAGCTCATCAACGGCACGGCAGTCGTCAATGATCAGCTGCACGCGCTCGTCACGCCGATCAACCCCAGCCCACACCAAGAGGCGGGCTTCAGCCATCAGGTGATCTGCGAGGCGCGCGTAGCTCTTGGGAAACACCACCGCTTCGCAACTTCCGGTGAGATCCTCAAGCTGAAGGATCGCCATGCGATCGCCCTTACGGGTGGTGACCTGGCGCATTTCAGCCACCATCGCAATGGCACTCACCTTGGCTTTGTCGAGCTGTTCCTCCAAGGAACCCAGACCGATGGGGGCCAGCAACTTCGACGAGGGGGTGAGCTGTTTGAGTGGGTGATCGGAGAGGTAGAAGCCCACCAGATCTTTTTCAAGACGAAGCTTTTCAGTTGGGGGATAGTCCGGCACCGGCGCCGCCTTGGGTGCATGGCTGAGATCCGCCGGCCCATCGGCATCGGCTGCAGGAGCCATCAGATCAAAGAGGTTGCCCTGTCCGCTGTCTCGATCTTTGGCCCGTGAGGAGGCCCAGTCGAGCAGCAGATCAAGATCTGCCATCAACTGAGCACGGTTGGCCTGCGGATCCATGGCATCCAGGGCACCGCAGTGAATCAACGACTCCAGACCACGGCGGTTGAGCACCGAGGACGGGATCCGGTCACACAGATCCGCCAGGGAACGGAAAGGCCCATCGCTATCGCGGGCAGCGATCAATTGACGGATCGCACCATCACCAAGGTTGCGAACGGCGGACAGGCCGAACAGGATCCGATCGCCGTTGGGGGTGAAATCGGTGAGCGAGGCATTCACATCCGGGGGCATCACCTCAATCCCCATCGCATTGCAATTGGAGATGTAGCGCTGCACTTTGTCGGCAGCTCCGGCGTTCACCGTGAGCAGGGCCGCCATGTAGGCGACCGGGTAGTGCGCTTTCAGATAAGCCGTCTGATACGTGACGGCGCCATAGGCCGTGGAATGGCTCTTGTTGAAGCAGTATTCAGCGAAGAGAACCATCTGATCGAACAGTTCGTCGGCGACCTTTTCATCAACGCCGCGCTCTCCAGCACCCTGAACGAAAATGCCGCGGTGCTTCTGCATCTCGGACACTTTTTTCTTGCCCATCGCCCGCCGGAGCAGATCGGCCTGCCCCAGGGAGTAACCGGCAAGATCCTGCGCGATCCGCATGATCTGTTCCTGGTACACCATGATCCCGTAGGTCTCGGACAGGATCGGCTCAAGAATCGCGTGGGCGAAGTCGATCGCCTCCCGGCCGTGCTTGCGGTTGATGAATTTGGGAATCAGACCAGCATCGAGAGGCCCCGGTCTGTAGAGGGCAAGGATCGAGGAGATGTCTTCCAGGGATGAAGGCTTGAGATCACGCACGATCTGCCGCATTCCGCTGGATTCCAACTGGAAGATCCCCTCCAGATCACCTCTCGCCAGAAGGGCAAAGGTCTCTTCATCCTGGGGCGGCAATTTGTCGGGGTCAACACGGGTGCCACTACTCACCTCCACCAGTTCGAGGGTCTTTTCGATCATCGTGAGGTTCTTCAACCCCAGGAAATCCATCTTCAACAGACCCATGGATTCCACGTCTTCCATGAAGTACTGCGTGATCACCTGACCATCGTTGTTGCGCTGCAACGGCACCAGTTCATCGAGGGGGTCAGCAGCGATAACCACACCAGCTGCGTGAACACCGAAGGTTTTGTTGGTGCCTTCAATCCGCATTGCCATGTCCACCCAACGCTTCACCGTTGGATCGGCCTCGTACTTCTCGCGGAACTCGGGGTTGGGTGATTCCTCGCCGATCATCGCCTTGAGCTTGGCGGGCTTGCCGCGAACCACCGGGATCAGCTTCGCCAGACGGTCGGCATCCCCGTAGGGAATGTCGAGCACCCGGGCCACATCCTTCAAAACCGCCTTGGAGGTCATCCGGTTGAAGGTGATGATCTGCGCCACCTTGTCCTCGCCGTAGCGCTCGGTGACGTAGTCGATCACCTCACCACGACGCTCGATGCAGAAGTCGGTGTCGATATCAGGCATCGACTTGCGTTCCGGATTGAGGAAGCGCTCGAAGAGCAGGCAGTTGGTGATCGGATCGATGTTGGTGATCCCCAGGCAGTACGCGACGAGCGACCCTGCGGCGGAGCCACGACCCGGACCGACGGGAATGTTCTGTTCCCGGGCAAAACGGATGTAATCCCACACCACCAGGAAGTAGGTGGGAAATCCCATCTGCTCCATGATCTTGAGCTCATGGGCCATGCGCTCGGCATAGTCGTCGGGCAAGGCAGCATCAGGGCTGAGCTCGAGCCGATCCCGCAATCCCTGCTCGGTCACCTCCCTCAGGTAGCTGACGGGGGTATGGCCCTCGGGAATCGGGAAGCGGGGCATTTGATAGCGCCCGAGAATGTCGTAAGGCTCCACCTTCTCGGCCACCTTGACGGTGTTGGCGATCGCCTCCTGAACCACCTCAGGCTCGAGGTGATCCCCGAAGAGAAGGCCCATCTCCTCTTCGGTTTTGATGTATTCAGTGCCGGTGTAACGCAGCCGCTTCTCATCGGTGATCAGCTTGCCGGTGAGCACGCAAAGCAAGGCATCGTGGGCTTCAACGTCCTGCTTGCTCAGGTAGTGGGCATCGTTGGTGGCAACGATCTGAATGCCGAGCTCCTTGGCAATTTTGACGATCTCAACGTTGACGATCCGATCTTCCGGGGATCCGTGATCCTGGATCTCGAGGTAGTAGTCGTCGCCGAAAACCTCCTGATACCAAGCCGCCACCTTGCGAGCCACATCGGGGCGACCCCGCAGAATCGCCTGGGCGATCTCACCGCCGAGGCACGCCGTGGCGATGATCAGGCCTTCGCTGTGTTGCTTCAGCAGTTCCTTGTCGATGCAGGCACGGGAGAAGATCCCGCGTCCCCGCATCCCCCGCAGGTGGCTGATGCTGGTGAGCTTCACCAGATTGCGGTAACCGGTGGCGTTTTTCGCCAGCACCACCAGGTGATATCTCTTCTCCTTCTTGGGTTGCGGGTCATCAATGGACCCATTGATCACATACATCTCATTGCCGATGATCGGCTTGAGATCCAAACCCTGGCAGAGCTTCAGCAGCTCAATCGCGCCGTACATCACGCCGTGATCCGTCAGGGCGATGGCGGGCATGCCCAGCTGCTTCGCCCGCTCCACCATGGCCGGCAACTGCGACGCACCATCCAGAAGGCTGTAGTCGCTGTGGTTGTGGAGAGGAACGAAAGCCATGGGGTCAGACTAGGACCCAACGCAAGATCAAGCGTTCAAGAGGAACACAACCCCCCACATGTGGGGCAACTCAGGGAACCAGTGCAGCTTCCGGGCGTGACGCAAACACCCGAGCAGCCTGCTCGTACTGATGCGCCACCTGAAGCAGACGCGGTTCATCCAACACATTGCCGATCAGCTGCATCCCGATCGGCAGACCCGCCGCGCTGAATCCACAGGGAACACTGATGGCCGGAAGTCCAGCAAGGTTGACCGGAATCGTCAGCAGGTCAGCCAGATACATCGCCAGGGGGTCGTCGGCGTGGGCACCAGCCTTGAAGGCCGTGGACGGCGCTGTTGGCGTCAGCAGCACATCAACACTCTGAAAGGCCGCATCAAAGTCCCGCCGGATCAGGGTGCGCACCTGCTGCGCCTTTTTGTAGTAGGCATCGACATATCCGGCGGACAGGGCGTAGGTGCCGATCAGGATTCGCCGTTGCACCTCAGCGCCAAATCCTTCAGCACGGCTTCGCGCCGTCATCGCGGCCAGGCTCTCGGCGTCTTCGGCACGGAAGCCGTATTTGACACCGTCGTACCGCGCCAGGTTGGCCGACGCCTCCGATGGTGCGATCACGTAGTAGGTGGCGATGCCGTCGTTGAACCGGGGGCAGCTCACCTCCACCAGTTCAGCGCCGAGAGCCTCCAGCTGGGCAGCAGAGGCCTGCACCGATGCCTTCACCTCGGGATCGAGGCCTTCCGCATCGAAGCACTCCTTGATCACCCCCACCTTGAGCCCCTTGATGGACTGGTTGAGGCCGGCACTGAAATCGGGAACCTCTGCCTCAAGGCAGGTGGAATCGCGGGGGTCGGGCCCGGCGATCACCTGGAGCAGTTCGGCCACATCAGCAACGCTGCCGGCGAAGGGTCCCACCTGATCCAGAGAGCTGGCGAAGGCCACCAGGCCCCAACGGCTGACGCGGCCGTAGGTGGGCTTGAGGCCCACCACACCACAGAACGACGCCGGTTGGCGGATGGAGCCACCGGTGTCGGAACCAAGCGAAGCGACGCAACTGCCGGCGGCGACGGCCGCTGCACTGCCACCGGAGCTTCCACCCGGCACATGGGCGGTGTTCCAGGGGTTCTGTGTGGCCCCGAACGCGGACGTTTCGGTTGAGCCACCCATGGCGAACTCATCCAGATTTGTCTTGCCCACCAACACACCACCGGCCTGCCAGAGCCGCTCGGTGACCGTGGATTCGTAGGGCGGCACGAACTGCTCGAGCATGCGGCTGGAACAGGTGGTGCGGACACCTTTGGTGCAGAGGTTGTCCTTGATCGCCAGCGGCAATCCCGCCAGGGGGCCGAGCGTCTCGCCGGCGGCCCGGGCTTCATCAATGCGGGACGCCTCAGCACGGGCCTGGTCGGCCGTGACTTCAACAAAAGCGTTCAGCGCAGGCTCTGAACTTTCAAGCCGCTTGAGGTGCTGATCAACGAGCTCGCGGGAGGAAACCTCGCCGCTCTGCAGTTGCTGACGCCACGCGCTGATCGTCATGTCCCCGCGATTCATTGCAGGGAGGACGCTATCAGCCGCGGGATCAGCCCTCAGCTGAGATGGTGAGGGGCTCGGAGCGCCGGGTCCGCAGCAGGGAATGGCTGATCGACTGGGGCTGCTCCGACTTGACGTCGTTCAGGAAGGCACTGAGCTCGCTCTCCAGCCCCTTGCGGGTGATGAAAGGACCGAACCAGTAGGTCACATCGGGGCCATACGTCTGAACGCGAGCCCACCAAGCGACTCCAAAGCCATTGGCAAGGCTGCGCAGCGGCCGAATCAGGGGGCTCATGGGAGGAACAGGACCTCAGGGCATTGTGCCCCGAGATCTTGGTCAACTGCGCTGTTTTCAGGGAGATAGCTGGATGTTCTGATCGAACGGCAGGGCAGCATCCGGCTGCGATGGATTCAGATCCAGGTCAATCCGCTGTTCCGGAGCCTTCTCCACAGGAGCTTCAGGCTGTTCGGGCGAAGCAGGCTCTTCAGTGGAAACAAGCTTTTCAGTAGTAAAAGCCACCTCAGACGCCTCAGTTGCGTCAACGGTCGATTCAGAACCCGCAAGCTTGGGCCTGCGAATCGGCGGAGACGGTGCCTGGCCGTGAATGTCCTTCATCCAGTTGCGCCGTGCCACTTCATAGACGCATAGGGCTGTGGCGACGGAAGCATTGAGGCTCGGTGTGATGCCCCGCAGCGGGATGCGAACCAACTGGTCGCAGTGGCGCCGGGTCATCAGCGACAGGCCCTGGTCCTCAGATCCGGTGACCAGCACCATCGGCCCACTGAGGTCGACATCGGTGAGGGTCACATCCCCTTCAGCGGCAAGGCCCACCACCCTGTAGCCGGCGTCTTTGAGCTTTTCCAGGGAGCGATTGAGGTTGACCACACGTGCCACCGGCAGGTGTTCAAGGGCTCCGGCGGCCACCTTGGCGGCGGAACCGGTCAAGCCAGCACTACGGCGCTGGGGGATCACCACGCCATGGGCTCCCATGGCTTCAGCGGAGCGAACAACCGCCCCGAGATTGTGGGGGTCGGTGACACCGTCCAGGGCCACCAACAGGGGGGGTTCCCCCAAATCCGAGCAGCCCTCGATGAGGCTGTCGAGATCAAGGGTTTCCGCCGCCGCCGTCTGCAGGGCGATGCCCTGGTGAACGGACCCACCTGTGATCTGTCCCAACCGGGCCCAGGTCACCTCTTCCACGAGAACGCCCGAGGCCTTGGCATCGCGCAGGAGCTGGAGGAATTTGGAGGCACTGCGCATTTCGGCAGTGCACCAAATGCGATGGATGGGGCGTCCGGCCTCCAACGCGGCCTGGGTGGCATGACGCCCCCAAATCAGATCGTCCGCTGGCGGAGTGGCCGCTGCAGCCTCCGGTGCTGCATCCGGCCGCTGAGGACGAGCCTCGTCGAAGCGGGATCTGGGGCGTTGGGACGGTTGGCGCCGTTCATCCCCGGAGCGACGGCGGTCGCCGAACCGATCGTTGCGATCGCGAAAACGTCCAGGCCCTGAGCGTTCGTTTTGATAGCCCGAGCGGGGGGCGTTCTGATCTCGGTCGAAGGAACGGGAGCGGTTGCCGAAACGCTCTTTCGGGCGATCACCGAAACGTTCTCCAGTTCGATCACCGGATCGATCAGCGGCGCGATCACCGAAACGCTCCCCAGACCGCTCCTTGAACCGATAACCGGGTCGATCACCAGAGCGCTCACCAAACCGATTGCCGGGTCGATCGCCCCCTCGCGACTGGCCCCACTCTCCATCCCGTGGAGCGCGTCGTTCGCGATAACCGCCGCCATCACGCCCAGGTTTGGCATAGGGAGAACGACCGCCGTCAGAACGGCGGTTGCCAGGCATGGGGCGACCATTGCCGGAACGGCCCATCGACGAGCGCCCCCCTGCAGCTCGTCCACTGCCACCAGGCCCCGAACGGCCATCGCGGGATGGGCCGCTGGAGCGGCGTTCAAAGCGAGGGCTCATGGTGTGCGAGGCAACGTTATGGGTTGGATCCGGCTTGCTCCAAGTGATCGAAGAGCTCCGCAAGCCGGGCTGGATTGTTCAGAAACAGCCAGCCCACCATTGTCTCAAACCCTGTGGCCCTTCCATAAACCGCAGCGTCTGCGCGCCGTGGCCCCCGCCCGGCACTGTTGCGACCCCGCCGCACCAGATCGAGTTCTTCTGAGCAGAGGAGCTCGCGTTCTTCCAGCCAGCTCAACAAACGGGACTGGGCGTCAGCACGAACATCAGCCACGACGGCACGATGCAGGTCGTCAGAACGTCCTGGCCTCGACCCATGGCGGAGCCGTTGATGCAGCTCCCACACGGCATCACCAATCCAAGCCAGTTGCAATGGTCCCAGCTGTTCGTTGATGTCCCTGGGAGACTGGCTTCGAATCCAATCGCTCAAGCGGCCAACTGGTTGAGGGCTGTGGGCAGATCCTCCACCAGATGAAGGAACTCCTCAAGACGCACCAACTTGATCGTCTGCGTCACCCTGGTGTTGCCCACCAAAAGAAACGATCGTTTGGCATCCGTGCATTGCTTGGCCAGCTGAACCAGCGCCCCAAGGCCGGATGAATCGAGAAAATCGATCTTGCTGAGATCGAGAACAGACGGAAGCTTGTTGGCCTTCAAAACATCGCCCACGTACTCCGTGAACTGCTTCTCGGAGTAGGCATCCAGCTGACCGGTGAAATGAAACACCAAACAGCCGTCTTTCTGTTCGATTCCGCCCCGGAGAGAGACGGTCAGTCGCTGCAGTTCGCTGATGGGATCAAGCCCCCCAGGCATCATCGGCACGAAGTGTAGTGATGCTGAGCGTTGGCTACCACCTCATCAACGGCGATCGGCCATCAGCGTCACAAAGCGGGCGAAATGATGGTCGGCGTCATGGGGGCCCGGACTCGCTTCTGGGTGGTACTGCACCCCGAACACCGGCTTCTGACGGTGGGCGATCGCTGCCACGGTGCGGTCGTTCAGATTGAAATGGGTGACGTCAATGACGTCTGAATCCAGAGAATCAGCGGAGAGGGCAAAGCCGTGGTTCTGACTGGTGATTTCAACCTGACCTGTGGTGCCACAGGGATGGTTCAAGCCGCGGTGGCCATAGGGCAGCTTGAACGTCTCTCCGCCCAGGGCCAGACCAAGGATCTGATGGCCCAGGCAGATGCCGAACAGGGGTAGATCGGATTCCTCCAGCAACAGCTTGGCCAGGGCGATCCCACGGGTCACCGCTGCCGGGTCGCCAGGCCCGTTGGACAGGAAGACGCCGTCCGGGCGATGGGAACGAACCGTCTCCAGATCCGTGTCTGCCGGCAGAACCGTGACATCGCATCCATGGGCGACCAATCGATCGAGGATGGCGCGCTTGATGCCGAAATCGATGGCGACAACGCGGAAGGGCGCGTCGCTGCGGCGCTGCAAACGCTGATCGAAGCCAACACTGCAGGCCTGATTCCACTGATAGGGCTCACGGGTTGTGACGCGGTCCGCCAGGTTCAACCCCTGCATCGATGGGGCCTGCTTCAGGAGCTCAAGCAACTGCGCCGGGGTCTGGCCGTCACTGCTGATCACGCCATTCATGGCCCCCACCTCACGCAGGTGACGCACCAGGGCACGGGTGTCCAAACCGCTGATGCCCACCAGCTGGTGGGTCTGCATCCAGCTTTCAAGAGACTGTTCACAGCGCCAGTTGCTGGGAACTGGGGCCAGCTGGCGGGCAATCACGCCACGGGCATGGGGGCTATCAGCTTCTTGATCGTCAGCATTCACCCCGGTATTACCGAGTTCGGGATAGGTGAAGCTCACCAGCTGCCCGGCGTATGAGGGGTCTGTCAGCACCTCCTGGTAACCGGTCATGCCGGTGTTGAACACCACCTCACCGATGGTGGTGCCGCGATGGCCGAAGCCGACACCGGTGAGAACCGTGCCATCGGCAAGGACGAGATAAGCCTTGTCTGATGGGGAATCGGGCATCGAAGGGCCGCCGCAGGTCATCAGTCACTCATTCTCCATCTCCGTCGGACAGGGCATCCCGCAGAGCCACAAGCTTGTCCCAGGCCTTGCCTTCATTGAGAACAGCCTGAGCCTGAGCAACAGCAGCCGGCAGATCGCTTTGAAGCCCGGCAGCCCAGAGCACCAGTGCTGTGTTGAAGGCCACAACCTCCGTCTGCGCCAGGGATCCCTGCCCCTGCAGAACGTTCTGAAGGATCTGCTGGTTCACCGCGCAGTCACCACCGCGCAGCTGATCGAGACCAGCACGAGTGAGGCCCAGATCTTCAGGGGAAACCTCCTTTGTGGTGATGCCCCCGGATTCGATCAGACGTAAGGCATTGGGCCCCGCCAAGGACGCCTCATCGAGGCCTCCAGCGCCATGAACCACCACGGCACGGCTCAAGCCCAAGTGCTGCAGAGCGCCCGCCATGGGGTCGAGAAGTTCCGGACGCGCCACGCCAAGAACCTGGGCCTGGGGCTGCAGCGGATTGACCAGAGGACCCAACAGGTTGAACACCGTGCGGACCCCCAGGCTGCGTCGCAGCGGCGCCAGATTCACAAGAGCTGGATGCCAAGCGGGAGCGAACAGGAAAGTGACACCGGTTCCAGGCAAAGCGTCTACCACCTTGTTCAAAGGTGCCTTGAGGTTGAGGCCGAGCCCCTCGAGCACGTCGGCTGAACCCACTTTGCCGCTGGCGCTGCGGTTGCCGTGCTTGGCCACATTGACCCCGCAGGCGGCGGCGGTGAAGGCGACCGCAGTGGAGATGTTGAAGGTGTCGGCACCATCACCACCGGTGCCGCAGGTATCGACCATGGCCAGATCGGGCCGGGGGCAGGGAAGGGGGCAGGCCTCGCGCAGGACAGCCGCCATGGCCGCCAGCTCATCGGCCACCATCCCCTTGGCCCGCAGTCCAGCCAGGAACGCCCCGGTCTGCACGGGCTCGAGCTCTTCGGCCAGCCAGGCACGCATGAGAGCAGTGGCCTCATCGGAGCTGAGGTTGTTGCCCTGCAGCAGATGGTCCAAGCAACCGGACCAGGAACGAGGGTCTGAAGACATGGAGGGGAGCTGGCAGTAAAAAACCCGGGTGCGAGGCACGCCGGGCCGGGTGATGGGGACAGTCCCACTATCCCCCAGATCAACGGATAACGACCAGCCAACGACCAGCCGTTGAAGCCGGATGCCTAGGTTGGCCTGCCAACGGGACCCACGAGCTCGCATGGCTGCCCTTCGTCTCGATCTGATCGGCCGCTATCTGCGTCCCCACCGCCGCACGGTGCTGCTGGGAGCCATCGCCCTGGTGGTGGTCAACGTTCTGCGGGTCACGATCCCGATGGAAGTGCGCAGCGTTGTGGACGAGCTGCAGGAGGGATTCAGTTACGCCGGAGTCCTGCGCCAGGCGGGATGGGTTGTGCTGCTCGCCAGCACCATGGGAGTGATCCGGTTGGCCTCTCGACAACTCATCTTCGGCGTGGGTCGGCAGGTGGAGGTGGATCTGCGTCAGCGCCTGTTCGAGCACATGCTCCGCCAGGAACCCGATTGGATTCAGAGCAAAGGCAGCGGTGAAGTGATCAGTCGCGCCACCAGCGATGTGGAAAACATCCGGCGCCTGCTCGGATTCGCGATTCTCAGCCTGACCAACACGCTGCTGGCCTATGCGCTGACGCTGCCCGCGATGTTGGCCATCGATCCGTGGCTGACCCTGGCCGCCGTCGGGCTCTACCCCGTGATGCTCAGCACAGTGCGCCTGTTCGGTGGGCGCATGATGCGTCAGAAGCGCGCGCAGCAGGAAGAACTCTCCGCCCTCAGCAACCTGATTCAGGAGGATCTCTCGGGAATCGGGGCCATCAAGATCTACGGCCAGGAGGGAGCAGAACAGCAGGCCTTTGCCACGCGCAACCGCCGCTACCGCGACAGTGCCATTCAGCTGGCGAGAACACAAAGCACCCTGTTCCCGCTGCTACAGGGCATTTCTTCCCTCTCGGTTCTTTTGCTGCTGGCCATCGGCAGCGGCCAGCTCGAAGCCGGTCGTCTGAGCATTGGAGGACTGGTGGCCCTGATCCTTTATGTGGAGCAGCTCGTCTTCCCAACGGCACTGCTGGGATTCACGCTCAATACCTTCCAGACCGGCCAGGTGAGCCTCGAGCGGGTGGAGGAGTTACTGAAACGGGAACCAAAGATCAAAGACCCGGATCCCTCTGATGCTCAGCCCCAGCCAACGGCAGAACGCCGGGGGCGTTTTGAAGCCCGTGACCTGACGGTTCAGTACCAGGGCGCAGAGCAGAACACCCTCAATGGCCTGAGCTTCTGCATCGAGCCTGGGGAGTTGGTGGCTGTTGTCGGGGCCGTGGGCTGCGGCAAGACCACCCTGGCTCGGGCTTTCGGTCGGATGGTTCCACTGGAACCTGGACAGCTGTTCCTGGATGGTGTGGATGTCACCCAGATGCCTCTGAAGAGGTTGCGCCGTGACGTGGCGATCGTTCCCCAGGAGGGCTTTCTGTTCACCAGCACCCTGGCGGACAACCTGCGCTATGGCGACCCTGACGCCAGTGATCAGCGGGTTGAACTGGCGGCAGAGCAAGCCCGCCTGGCTGATGACGTGAAGGGCTTCCCCGATGGTTTCCGAACCATCGTTGGCGAACGCGGCATCACCTTGAGTGGTGGTCAGCGTCAACGCACAGCCCTGGGCCGGGCTCTGCTGATGTCGGCGCCGGTTTTGGTTCTCGACGACGCCTTGGCCAGCGTTGACAACAACACGGCCGCGGCGATTCTGGATTCGATCCGAGCTCAGGACGACCGGACGATCGTGATGATCAGCCATCAACTTTCAGCCGCAGCGGCCTGTGATCGCATCCTGGTGATGGAGAACGGACGCATCGTTCAACAGGGTCACCACAACGCCTTGATTCAGCAGCCGGGTGTGTACAAAAGGCTTTGGGAGCGTCAGCAGGCGTCGCAACAACTGGATGCGTTGGCTTCCTGAAGAATCTCCGGGCGGTTTCTGACAACACCAACTTTTGTGGCTTAGCTGTGAAGGCAACTCCTTGCCTATGACCAGCGGATCCCCGTTCGCGGTGCGCTGCACGCTCACCTTTGGCGATATCTACGGACAGGTGCTGGCCTGGATGGCCGTCATTTTTGTGAGCCTGGCTGCGGGGCTTGCCCTGATGGGCTCATCGCGACCGGTGTTTGCGCTGGTGGGAGTGGGGCTGATTTTGGTGCTCAGCCTGCCGTTTCTGCTCTTCGCCTTCGTCACAACGCTGCTGAATCACATCCAGCTCAACCCAGTTGAGGGGGAAGCCAACGCGTCTTGAGCATCCACGACAACAACAAACGAGGGCCTATCAACACGTCCGGAACGGCTATCCCGCGATGGTTCCGCAAGACGAGACCACGATCCCTTGGTCGGCCATCAGCTGGAGCTCGTTCCATCCTGCAAAACGATTAAGGGCAGACAGTCCTGGCGCAGGTGCGCTTTCTGGTTCAACAGAATGAACCAGCTGTTTTTGTTTCTGAGAAACAGCTTTCTTCATCAACAAGCCATCAATCAATGGCTTGCAATTGATTGATCCATCCAATTCGTCTTCTTTCTGGCCATAGCCCAGCCATCGGCACAATCTCCTCCACCCCTGATGACATTCCCAATAGTGTCAACAATCAGACGTGCCTGACCCGCAGACTCCCCTCGAGACAACTCAGTAACAGCGCCATTCAGGCTGAAAACCACTGACAAACAATCAACACCTTTCTGCAGAATATTATTCAAAGAAGAACCACTCTTCAAGACAAGCTTTGATTCGTTCCCTATGTATCCCTCACTTGAGGAGCCATCACTGAAAGTTCACAGATGGCCCTCAACGCGTCAGCATCACTGTGCTGAATCCGCTGCCTAAGCTCTGCGGACCAACGCAACCAACATGCTTCCTTCCTGGCTGTCTCCCCGCGGCGGCGCCGAATCCTCGGCCCCGGCAACGCACGCCGTGTTGGGAACGCCGCTGAAGGCACCCCTGATGGCGGACCAGGAGGAAGCAATCTTTGCCTGTGGATGCTTCTGGGGTGCTGAAAAAGGGTTCTGGCGACTGCCTGGGGTGGTGAGCACCGCTGTGGGGTATGCGGGCGGCCAGACCGAGAACCCCTCCTACAACGAGGTCTGCTCCGGCAGAACCGGGCACACGGAAGTGGTGCGCGTGGTGTGGAGCCGACCCGCCCTCGACTTCAGCGACCTGCTGAAACTGTTCTGGGAGTGCCACGACCCCACCCAGGGCAACAGGCAAGGCAACGACACCGGCAGCCAATACCGATCAGCCATCTACACGTTCAACCCAGAGCATCTGCAACTGGCCCTGGCCAGCCGGGATGCCTATCAAGTCGCCCTCTCGGCCAAGGGCTACGGGGCCATCACCACCGAAATTCTGGCGGACCAGACCTTCTATTTCGCCGAGGACTATCACCAGCAATACCTCGCCAAACCCGGCAGCCGCCCCTACTGCTCCGCCATGCCAACCCAGACGCTGCTTGGTGACTTCGAGGGATCGAACTACAAACTCCCGAAGCAGGTCTGGGACAAGTACGACTGGTCCATCAGCCACTGCGTGCTTCGATCCGACAACAGCCCGATCGCCCTGGGCTGATTCGGCCAAGATGAACAAGGTCCCGACCCATGTCATGCCCGAGCCCTGGTCTGATCGGCAGGTGATCCTGGCGATTGCCCTCACCTTGATTTTGGTACTGGGCCTGATCCTCGGCAGTGTCTCCCACAACCGAGAGCAGCAAGCCCCGATGCTGTGGCGGGAGACCCCCCAACCCAAAGCAACACCTTTGGCAATCTGACCACCAGCCAGCGGGCACGCTTCCTGTTGGTGCGATCGTGGGTGAAGAAGGACGCCTCCGTTCTGCAGTGAGTGAACGGCCTGATCCATCCGAGCAGCGTCAACTGCATCCCCTGCCGAGGGGACTGGTGGAGCTCTACGGCTTGATCGCCGTTCTGGTGGTGCTCATCCCCGAATGGCTGGCGGATGGAACCCTGAATCTGGGCCAAGCGAAAGGCCCTGCCTCACTCCCAATGCGCTCGAGAGCCTGGCGCACCCTGCCCGAGCTTCGTCTGGCGGCGATGACCCTGGCTGAGCTTCGCCAGGTCGCCGCAGAACTGCGGCTGTACCACTACGGATCCGCAACGAGAGACCAGCTCACCACTCGGTTGCTCAGGCGACTCAGACGCCGGGATGCACTGTGATAACTTAAATCTGACGGGGCGTGGCGCAGCTTGGTAGCGCACCACTTTGGGGTAGTGGGGGTCGTGGGTTCAAATCCCGCCGCTCCGATTCAACCGTCTTATTTCCCCACCTGAACATCAACACTTCAGGGATTGAGCCGGCGTTTTCGCCGGCTCTTTTTTTGCCTTCAGCGGCGGCCAGCGCCGGTCATCATCAGATGCCTGGAGGCATCAATCTGAAGCCAGCCTTCATCCCGCAACTGCCCCAACACGCGGATCACGGTCACCCGTGTGGTGCTGAGGGCACTGGCGATCTCCTGATGGGTCAGGCGAAGGTTGAGCCGCAACCCGGCCTCACAGGGTTCACCAAAGTCCTTGGCGAGCAGCTCCAAAAAGCCCCGGTTCGGACTGTCCAAACCGGGGCTTTTCATTCACCGAAAGTAGAGGTTTTCAGGGCTGAATGCTCGCCACCGCACTGCGGGATTTTTCGAGGATGCTGCCCCGCAGAGGCACAAAGCCCAGGGCCGCCGCCCGCTCCTGGGTGGAATCTTCCAGCATGTAGTTGAAGACGTCCCGCACAGCCTCGGCCTTGGCGCCATTGCCGTTGGCATAGGCCAGCACCCAGGTGAGGGTTGCGATGGGGTAGGCCCCAGCTGCCTCGGGGTTGGGATTGCTGCCCGCCAGATGCTCATCAAGCTCAATGCCGTTGAGGGCTTTGGCACCGGCCTCCACGGAGGGCTGGAGGAATTCACCGGATTTGTTCTGCAGCGCAGCAGCCTTCACATTCCCCTTGATGTACGACTGATTCACGTAACCGATCGCACCCTCACGGTTCTCGATCACTCCGGCCACCCCGGAATTGCCCTTGGCCCCTACGCCCACTGGCCACTTCACCGATTTGCCGCTGCCGAGGGTCCAATCGGTTGAGAAGGCCTGCATGGAATCGGCGAAGGCCTTGGTGGTGCCGGAGCCATCGGAGCGATGCACCCAGGTGATCGTGCCTGCTTCGCAGCCCAGCTCCTTCCAATCGCTGATGCCGCCCGTGGCCACCTCCACAGCCTGTTGCTGGGTGAGTTGAAGCTCGCAACCGGGCTTGTTGTATCCGAAGGCAATGGTTCCGCCCACCATCGGGATCTGAACCACTCCCTGGCTCACCTGCTTGCGATCGGCCTCTTTGATCGGGTCGTCCGAAGCGGCGAAATCCACGGTGCCATCAATGAAGGCTTTGCGACCGGAACCGGAACCCACCGCTTGGTAGTTCACCTTGATTCCACCGGAGCCGGCCAGATCGGCAAACCAACTCTGGTACACCTTGGCGGGGAAGGATGCTCCCGCCGCATTGAGGCTGGACACACTGGAGCTGCCACCACAGGCGGCGAGGCCAACAGCGAGGACACTCAGGCTTGAAACAACAAGGGAACGACGTGCCAAAACCGTTTGTGTGATTTAGCCCATCCTCTCGCGGAGCAGGAGAGCTTGGGTTAAGAGCCCTCTAACAACTGCCTAAATCGGTCCACCTTCAGGTGGTGGGCACAACGGTGGAGGCGACGGTGAGCCGCGTGGCCACCGCGTAACAGCGCAGCCAGCGGTTCACCCGTTTGCGGTGGGGGGAGGGAACCTCCTCAATCAACTGGCTGAGTTCATCCGCCCCCATGCGTCGCAGGGCACGCACATCTACATGCCAGAGCGCTTCGGCTTCGCGGATCAACCGCGCCCAGGTGCGCACCTGCTGCCACTGGCGCAGGCGGGAGCGAAGGGGGCGTTGATGGGGATGCAGAAAGGCCGTCATGGCTTCAGCGTGCTGCCTCAAGCGGCACTCTCTGCAAAATCACCCAGACCCTTCGGAGTGCTGAAGCAAATGCGCAGACTCAGGCGCTGAGGCGATCGGCTTCGAGCTCAACTGGGGCAACCGGAAAATCAAGTTCCGCCACCTCACGGTCGCTCAAACGACGGGTCCAGGCTCCCTTGATCGGATCGTTCCAGCGGAAACCCGCTGCCTTGGCCAGATGGCGTTCATCGAACGACACTCGGGCACGCATCAACTGGCGCGGTTCCAAGCCCCGTTCCAACAGCTGCTCCAGGTCGTCGCAGCGGGCGAAGACTTCCGCGATGTAGATGCAATCGCTGAGGGCGCGGTGGGCCGCCCAAACCGGAACGCCGTAGGCCAGGGCCAGGTCCCGCACCGACGGCCGCGAACGCAGCTGACGCTCCGCCGGCCAGCGGATGTCTTCCATGGTGCACAGCCACGGTGTTGCGGTGGCCGGCACAACACCGAGACCGAACCACTGGCGATCGAAGGCCGCGTTATGGGCCACCAGCAGATCGGCAGCTTCAAGCAGATGCTCAAACCACACCAGCGCCTCCCGCCAGGGCTGGGGCCTGCGGGTGACGGCGGCGGGGATCCGGTTGATCGCCTCTGCCGCGTTGGAGTCCACCGGCAAAAGAAACGATTGCTGGGCCAGCACCGAACGACTCGGCACATCAAACAAAATGCAGCCCAGCTCAAGACATTGGTCCTGCTGCGGATCCAGACCGGAGGTTTCGGTGTCGATGATCAGCAGGGTGGTGGGTGAGGCCTTTGGCGCATCCTCGGGCTGATCAGCCTTGGCCTCGGGTTCAGCGGCTGGTGGAACAGGCATCGGCATTGCCGCTGTTTGGGGCTCCGCCTGAGGCCTTGAAAATCCCGCAAGCAAATCGAGCTGTTCAGGCATGGCGCAGTGACTCCTCCCGCCCCTGATTCTCCCGCCCCGGGCAAGGTGCCTGCTGCCTAGGGTTCAACCTCTTCATCTCAATCGAATGGCCCTCGGGATCGGCGACCGGCTCCCCTCCTTCAGCCTGGAGGATCAGAACGGCGACCTTCGCACTCCCGCTTCGGTGCAGGGCCGCTGGCTGGTGCTGTTCTTCTATCCCAAGGACGACACACCTGGCTGCACAGCTGAAGCCTGCAGCTTCCGCGACAACGCAGAGAGCTTTGCTGCCCTCGATGCAGAGGTCTGGGGCATCAGCGGTGATGACGCCGTCAGCCACCGGCGTTTCGCCAGCCGCCACAACCTCACGTTTCCGCTGCTGTGCGACCGCAACAACGCCCTGCGCCGCGAGATGGGTGTGCCCAAAGCCCTTGGTCTGCTGCCCGGTCGTGTCACCTACATCGTTGATGGCGAGGGGGTGATCCGTCACACCTTCAGCAACCTCCTGGATGGCCCAGCCCACGTGCGTGAAGCACAGCAAGTGCTGAATCAGCTGCGCGGTTGAGCATGGCCAACTGGCGTCAGCTGGGTGCGATCTGGCAACTGCGGCCGGCCGAACCCACGGGATTGATCGAATTCATTGGCGGCAGCTATCTGGCGGCCACCCCCCAGATCAGCTACCGCAGGCTGTTGGAAGAGCTGGCGGCGGATGGGTTGGCAGTGCATGCCTGGGCCTATGTGCCCGGGTTCGATCATCAACGTCAGGCCCGCGATGCCTGGAGTGCCTTCCGCTCTGCGCGTCGCCAACTTGAGGAGCGCTGCGGGACCTTTGGGGCTCCGCTGCGGCTTGGCCACAGCCTGGGATGCAAGCTTCACCTGCTGGCCCCCGATGGGGGTCGGGGCAGCAGGGCTCTGGTGGCCCTGAGCTTCAACAACTTCAACGCCGATCGCTCGATTCCCCTCCTGGGGGAACTGGCACCAAGGCTCGGGGTGGAAACCGAGTTCAGCCCAAGCCCAGCTGAAACGCTTCGCTTGATCAGCCGCCACTACCAACAGGAGCGGAACCTGGTGGTGCGCTTCGGGCGCGATGAACTGGATCAAAGCGGCGATCTGATCCAGGCCCTGCGAGAACGTGCTTCCGACGCCAGCTCAACCCTGGAGCTGCCAGGCGATCACCTGACCCCGGCCAGTGCAGGGCTGCGGCGCAGCTTTCTCGGAGACTGGGCGGATGACCCCAGGCGGGTGGCGGTCATCCGTCAGCTGAGCCGAACCATCGGCCAGGCGATCAGGCCCTGAGGCGATCCAGCACGGAGCGATCTTCCAGGGTGCTGGTGTCGCCACTCACCTCCTGCCCCGCCGCCAGGGCCCGCAGGATCCGGCGCATGATCTTGCCGCTGCGGGTCTTGGGCAGGGCATCACTGCAACGGATCTCATCCGGCCGGGCAATCGGACCGATTTCCGTTCCCACGTGGGCGCGCAACTCCTTCACCAGGGCGTCATCGCCCTCGCGGCACGCCTCCAGGGTGACGAAGGCCACGATGCCTTCACCCTTGAGGTCGTCGGGCCGACCCACTACAGCCGCCTCCGCCACCGCAGGGTGACTGACGAGCGCTGATTCAATTTCCATCGTGCCGAGACGGTGGCCTGAGACGTTGATCACGTCATCGACGCGACCCATCACCCAGAAGTAGCCATCGGCATCCCGACGGGCACCATCCCCCGCGAAATAGAGGTAGGACCCATCGGCAGGACGGATGTGCTCCCAATAGCTCTCGCGGAAGCGTTGGGGGTTGCCATGCACGGTGCGCATCATTCCAGGCCAGGGGGCACGCACCGCCAGGTAGCCGCCTTCATCGGCACCGCAGCTGTTGCCTTCCGCATCGATGATGTCGGCCTGAATGCCGGGCAGGGGCAGGGTGGCGGAGCCGGGTTTGGTGGGCGTTGCCCCCGGCAGGGGGCTGATCATCACCCCGCCGGTTTCGGTCTGCCACCAGGTGTCGACGATCGGGCAGCGGTTGCCTCCAATCACGTCGCGATACCACATCCAGGCCTCCGGATTGATCGGTTCGCCGACGGTGCCGAGCAGCCGGAGGCTGCTCATGTCGAACTGATCCGGAACGGAGCGGCCGCTCTTCATGAACGCCCGGATGGCGGTGGGAGCCGTGTAGAAGATCGAGATCTTGTGTTTCTGGATCAACTCCCAGAAGGCACCGGGCTTGGACGGTCGCGGCGCACCCTCGTACATCACCGTCGTGGCACCGTTCGACAAGGGGCCGTAGACGATGTAGCTGTGGCCGGTGATCCAACCCACATCGGCAGTACACCAGAAGACATCCTCATCCCGGATGTCGAAGATCCACTGGAAGGTGAGGTGCGCCCAGAGGTTGTAGCCGGCGGTGGTGTGCACAACGCCCTTGGGCTTGCCGGTGGAGCCGGAGGTGTAGAGCACGAACAGTCGGTCCTCGCTGGCCATCGGCTCAGCGGGGCAGTCGGCACTCTGACCCTCCACCAGGTCATGCCACCACTGATCGCGACCGGAGACCATCTCCACGTCCTGCTTGGTGCGCTGCACCACAAGCACGCCGGTCACCGAGGGGCAGGCGCCATTGGCCAGCGCCGCATCCACCGCGGGCTTGAGTGACACCGGCTTGTCCTTGCGGAAGCCGCCATCAGCGGTAATCACCGCTTTCACTTCACCATCGTTGAGCCGATCCCTCAGGGCTTCGGCGGAAAAGCCGCCGAACACCACTGAATGGGGTGCACCGATGCGCGCGCAGGCGAGCATGGCGATCGCCGCTTCCGGCACCATCGGCATGTAGAGCGCCACAAGGTCACCCTTGCCGATGCCCATGGCCTTGAGGCCATTGGCGGCTTTGCACACCTCGGCATGAAGTTCCTGGTAAGTGAGCCGGCGCACATCCCCCGGTTCTCCCTCCCAGATCAACGCTGTCTTCTGCGCCGTTGGCCCATCGAGATGACGGTCCAGGCAGTTGTAGGAGAGGTTGGTGGTGCCACCCTCAAACCAGCGCGCGAACGGAGGATTCGACCAATCGAGCACGGTGTGGAAGGGCTCGAACCAATGCAGTTCTCGACGGGCGGCCTCACCCCAGAACGCATCAGGATCGTTTTTGGCGGCATCGGCCATGGCCCGGTAAGCCTCGAGGCTGCCGATGCGCGCTTTGGCGGAGGTGTCTGCTGGCGGCTCGAACACCCGCTGCTCCTGCAGCACGCTTTCGATGGTGGTGTTGGCGTCGGTCACAGGAGACTACGCAGTGCTTCTCCTGGAAGGGTAAGGAGCAGGACCCCGCTTGATCCAGGTCCCGTATCAATCCGTCGGACGATAATGCAGTCGATGCGAAACGATTGAGCTGGGCATCGCCATCCCGGGATGAAACTGCCACCTGCCGCTTGCCTGTTCGATCTGGATGGGCTTCTGCTCGACACCGAGCCGCTGCATGGCCGGGGCTGGTGGGAAGCCGCGGCCCACTTCGGCACCCAGCTGAGCGAGGCCCAGTTGATGCAGCTGAAGGGCCGTCGCCGGCTCGACTGTGCGGCCCAGGTGGATGCATGGCTGGCGAAACCGGTGGGCGCGGATGCGCTGTTGGCGGTGCAGCAGCCAATCGTGCGTGCCCTGCTTCCGGATGCTGCCCCGATGCCTGCCGCGCAGGAGCTGGTGGCGCATTGCCACAACCGGGGCATCCCCATGGCACTGGTCACCAGCAGCAGCAGCGAGGCCATTGCATTCAAAGCAGCACCCCATCCCTGGCTGGAGCTGATCCAGGAACGGGTCTACGGCGACGATCCCGAGCTCAACGCGGGCAAACCCGACCCCGCACCCTTTCGACTTGCTGCTCACCGGTTGGGGCTCAACCCAAGCAAGTGCTGGGCCCTGGAGGATTCCCAGGCCGGCAGCCAATCAGCCCTTGGCGCTGGGTGTCAGGTCTGGCTGGTGAGCCCCAAGGGCTCAGACCAACCCGACCTGAACACCAACCCCTGTGCCATCAACAGCCTGGCTGTTGTGTGGAAGCTGTTGGCTTGAAGTCGCTGCTCAGTACAGGCGGCTGAGGACAAAGTCCGGCAGTTCCATCAAGGCGCGTTGCGCCGCAGACTCCGGCAGCCAAGCGATCGATTCCCGGGATTCGCGGGCAAAGGTTTCCGCCAGCTCACGGGTGCGTTCAATCGCCTTGGAGGCCCGCACCATCTCCAGTGCCTTGTCCAGGTCACCGGGCTCAGAGAACTGGCGATCGATCAACGGCTGCAGCGATGGATGCTCCTCAAGGGCATAGAAGGTGGGAGCCGTGAGATAGCCGCTAGCGAGATCACTGGCGGCGGGCTTGCCGAGCTGCTGGTCGCTTCCGGTGAAATCGAGGATGTCATCCACCACCTGGAAGGCCAGGCCCAACCGGCGACCGAATTGATAGAGGCTGTCGAGCTGGGAGGGTGAGCAACCGCTGAGCACGCCTGCGGCACGGCAGCTGTTGGCAATCAGGGATGCCGTCTTGCAGTAGCTCTTTTCGAGGTAGGTCTCAAAGGTTTGGGCCGTATCGAAGCGGTAGAGGCCCTGCTTCACCTCCCCATCCGCGAGATCCATGATCACGCGGCTAAGCAGCTTGACGACATCGAGGTCATCGAGATTGGCGAGGTGCCAGCTGGCCTGAGCGAAGAGGAAGTCGCCGGCAAGAACGGCAACCCGGGCATCGAACCGGCTGTGGACCGTGTCCACCCCGCGCCGGGTGGAAGCCTCATCCACCACATCGTCGTGAACGAGCGAGGCCGTGTGGATCATTTCAGTGATCTCAGCCAGGCGGCGGTGGCGGGGCGTGAGCTCTCCCTGCGGAGACAGGGCCCGCGACAGAAGCAGAACAATGCCGGGGCGCAACCGCTTGCCACCGGCGCTGAACAGATGCTCGGCAGCGGCCTGGAGGATGGGGTGACCTGCCCCGATCAGGCTGCGCAGGTCTCCGAGCAGGGTTTCAAGATCTGTCTCTACCGGTTGGAGTAGCTCGGTAACGGTGCTCATGACTCCCCTCGGCGCCGCGATCCTAGTGGTCCCACGCTCAGTCCTGCAGCAGCTGAAGGCTGACGGCAGGCCGCTGGCCCAGCCAGGGGGTGGCGCGCACTGCGAAGCCATCGGGGTCTGCGGTGACGCAGAAGCGGCAGCTGTCCAAGGAAAACGGCCTTGAGGCCGGCGAGATGCGCGCCGGTGGCCCCAGAACGGCATCCAGCTGACGGGCCACGCCGATGGCCGGGTCAATGATCTGGACCGACTCCGGAAGCAGCTGACGCAACAGCGGCACCAATAACGGGTAATGGGTGCAACCCAGCACGATCGAGTCCACGGAGGCTGCCAGCAGAGGTTCGAGATAGGCCTGGGCCGCACGACGCAGGTCGTCGCTGTTCATCTCGCCGGCTTCGATCAGGGGTACAAAGGCAGGACAGGCCTGCTCGATCACCACCGAGCCGGGATGAAGCGCTTCGATGCTGGCCCGGTAGGCCGAGGAGGCCACGGTGGCTGGTGTGGCCAGCACGCCAACACGGCGCGTTTCCACCATCGCGGCGGCGGCGCCGATCAGACCGATCACCGGCACCCCGGCCTGGCCCTCGGCCACATCCCTCGCCAGGGCATTGGTGGTGTTGCAGGCCATCACCACCGTGGAAACCTGTTGGCCACGCAACCAACCCACCACTTCTGCAGCGATGCGCCGGATGTCATCCGGTTGACGGTTGCCATAGGGAACCCGGGCCGTATCACCGAGGTAGACGCAGGGCACCGGTCCATGGCGTTCAAGCACGCGACGAAGAACCGTCAGGCCACCGAGGCCGCTGTCGAAGAACCCCAGCAGTTGCTTCGTCATCGCACCTCCTGCTTGAGGTAGTTGAGGATGCCGGCCGCCAGGGCCAAGGCCAGGCGGCGGCGATGGTCGGCCTTGGCCAGACGCGGTGCATCAATCGCCCCGGTGACGAATCCCATCTCCACCAGAGCCGAAGGCATGGTGCTGCGCCGGATCACGAAGAAGCGACCACGTCTGACGCCGCGGTTCGGTGTTCCGGGGGACACATCCATCATCTGCTGCTGCAGATAGGACGCGAGGCGTCCAGAACGGGGGTCCGAGAAGAAGAACGTCTCGATCCCGTTCACATCCGGACGATTCATGCTCAGGGCATTCGCATGGATGCTCACGAAGGCCGTGGCCCCACTGCGGTTCGCTAGGGACACCCGCGGCGGCAGGTCCACATCCACTTCACGGGTGCGGGTCAAGCGCACGTCCACGCCCCTCGCCCGCAGCAGGTCGGCCACCTGAAGCGACACATCCAAAACCACGTCGGTCTCGCGCAGACCGCCGATGCCGATGGCCCCCGGATCAGGGCCGCCATGACCGGGGTCGATCACGATGCGATAGCGGTTGCGGGCCACCGTGGGCAGCCCGGAAGGATCCACCGGCGTGCGGGTGGGACGGAATCCACCCGGTGGGAGCCAGGCCGTGGCACGACCGCTGAGGTCACCTTCACCGAAATCATCCAAGCCGCGGGTGGGCAGGCCTGTGAACACCAGTTCCCAACGGTCCGGAGCGGTTCCACGCAGGCGCAGATCGTTGGGGTTGAGATCCACATCAGGGCGGAATTCCACCACCAGACGGGTGGCACCCGCGCGGGGTTTGCCCAGCCGGATCTCACGGACGGCACCGCGCCCCGCCAGGCGCCGCGGGAATCTGAGCTCACCTGGAATATCAATCCAGACCCGGGTGCCGCGGCCATCGCTGGCAGCCTGAAAAAACGCTTCCAAGCGAGCGTTCCGGCTGGTGCGCAGCTTGAGCACCCCCTCCTCGGTGAAGGCCCAGGCGGCCAGGGCACTGGCGGCTCGGGCAGGCAACGCCTGGGTGAATGCCGTGCACTGCAGGGCTGCGGCCAGAAGCCAGGCCATCCGTCGGGATGAGGCCGGAGCCATGGCGCTCAGAACAGCGTGGGTTGGCGGTGCCGAAGGCTCGGCATCTGACCCCGAACATGACCGAGGTGGTTGGTGTTCACCGGAGCAATGGCGGCTCCCGCCTGGACACCCGCATCCGCGAGGACCGTTCCCCAGGGATCAATCACCAGGGCGTGTCCATGGCTCTGACGGCGACCGTGGTGGACACCGGTCTGAGCCGGAGCAAGGACATAGGCCGTGTTTTCAATGGCCCTGGCCTGCAAAAGCACCTGCCAGTGGTCTTTTCCGGTGAAAGCCGTGAATGCCGCAGGAATCATCAACAGGTCTGCGCCGGCACCGACGAGATGGCGATAGAGCTCAGGAAACCGCACGTCGTAGCAAATGGACAGCCCCACCTTGCAGAGACCAGGAATCTCAACGACCGGAGGCAGATCCCTGCCTGGGTTCACCGTTGCCGACTCGCGGTAGGTGTTGCCGTCCGGCAGGTCGACATCAAAGAGGTGAATCTTGTCGTAACGGCCCAGGAGCATGCCGTCACGGTCGACAAGCTCAGCGCGGTTCAGGGTTCGCGATCCATCACCCACCGGCACAGGAAAGCCACCACCCAGCAGCGCCACCTGATAGCGACGCGCCATGGTCACCAGGAAGCGACTGCTCTGCTCCGCCAGGGTGGGAGCCAGCTCCAGGCGCCGGCTGTCTTCGCCCATGAAAGCGAAGTTCTCCGGCAGACCGATCAGCTCGGCACCACGGCGGGCAGCCAGATCGATCTGCTCTTCAGCTGCATTGAAGTTGAGCGCCGGGTCCTGACCGCTCGTCAGCTGGACAGCAGCCGCCAGGAAGTCGCTCACATGCACTGATCAGATGAGCGAACTTTAGTGAGGGTCAGGCCGCCCGAAGCACCCCAGGCTCGACCTGTGTCGGAACGACACTGAGCTGATCGAGGCCAGCACAGCAGCGGAAATCCGCGTCGTGATCGCCAAGGCGAATCAAGCGCTGACCATGGGTCGCCGTGCGAAGACAAGCCTCTGGTTCGGATTGCCACTGACGCCAGAGGGAGACGGCTGCTGTGAGTTCGTCGTTGGCGGCACTGCTCCCGGTGGGATCCAGCTCCAGCAAGCGATGGCCCAAGGCACCAGCGGCCAGGGAATCCTCGAGGGAGTAGGCCCCCTCCCAACCGCTGCCGACAATCGCCACGTGGCTGGGTTGTTTTTCCAGCAAGCGCTGGGCCACGGCTTCACGGTTCGGCAACGCCGCCGTAAGCAGCAGGGGAACCTCGCAGACACGATCGAGCGCCCGGGTGCCATTGGTGGTGCTCATGAACAGACGCTTGCCAGCCACCCGCTCCGGCGTCGCGGCAACGGGTGAATTGCCCAGGTCAAACCCCTCGAGCATCTGCCCACCGCGCTCACCAAGGAGCAACCGAGCATCGGCAGGCCATGCCGCTGCCGCAGCGCGCAGATCGTCGAGGCTGGCGAAGGCCTGCACCGCCTCGGCACCGTTGTGCAACGACCAGGCAATGGTGGTGGTGGCCCGCAGCACATCAATCACCACCGCCGCATCGGGGCGGAGGTCCTGCGGCATCTCTGCCGGCACATGGAAGTAGGAGATCTGCATGGCCACGCTGAACACCGGCGTGCGACACAGTACCGAGGCCGCTTGCGCCGAGACCGTCATCCCATGGCCCTGTTCCAATCCGGTCCGGCCACCCGAGATCTGCGGGGCTTCCTGAAGCTGCTCGAGGACCGCGGCCAGTTGCGCCGGATCACAGCACCGGTGGATCCCGACCTTGAGCTGGCGGCCATTGCCGATCGGGTGCTGAGCCAAGGGGGCCCCGCCCTGCTGTTCGAGAACGTGATCGGCTCGTCGATGCCGGTGGCCGTCAACACCCTCGGCACCGTGGAACGGGTGGTGTGGAGCATGGGCCTCGAACGGGCCGAGCAGCTGGAGGAGCTTGGGTCACGCCTGGCCCTGCTGCAGCAACCCCGCCCCCCCAAAGGTCTGGAGGAAACCAAACAGTTCGCGCGGGTCTTCTGGGACCTGGTCAAGGCCAAGCCCGACCGCGACCTCACACCCCCCTGCCGTCAGCAGGTGTTCCACGGCGATGAGGTCAATCTCAACAACATCCCGCTGATCCGGCCCTGGCCAGGGGATGCAGGGGGCGTGATCACGCTTGGACTGGTGATCACCAAAGACCCCGAAACCGGTGTCCCCAACGTGGGTGTCTACCGGCTTCAGAAGCAGTCGGTGAACACGATGACCGTGCACTGGTTGAGCGTGCGCGGTGGTGCCCGCCACCTGCGCAAAGCAGCCGCCATGGGCAAGAAGCTGGAGGTGGCGGTGGCCATCGGCGTGCACCCGCTGCTGGTGATGGCCGCAGCCACACCGATCCCGGTGCAACTCAGCGAGTGGCTGTTCGCAGGCATCTATGCCGGAGAAGGGGTTCGTCTGGCCCCCTGCAAAACCATCGACCTGCAGGTGCCCAGCCACAGCGAAGTGGTGCTGGAGGGAACGATCACCCCTGGTGAAGTGCTGCCGGATGGCCCCTTCGGGGATCACATGGGGTTCTACGGCGGTGTGGAGGACTCACCTCTGGTGCGCTTCCACTGCATGACCCAACGGCGGGATCCGGTGTTTCTCACCACCTTCAGCGGCCGTCCTCCAAAGGAAGAAGCGATGCTGGCCATCGCGCTGAACCGGATCTACACGCCGATCCTGCGGCAGCAGATCCCAGAGATCACCGACTTCTTCCTGCCGATGGAAGCGCTCAGCTACAAGCTTGCGGTGATCTCGATCGACAAGGCCTATCCGGGGCAGGCCAAGCGTGCTGCCATGGCCTTCTGGAGTGCCCTGCCGCAATTCACTTACACCAAGTTCGTTGTGGTGGTGGACAGTCACATCAACGTGCGCGACCCGCGTCAAGTGGTCTGGGCCATCGCGGCTCAGGTGGATCCCCAGCGCGACCTGTTCACCCTGGAAAACACCCCCTTCGACACCCTTGACTTCGCCAGCGAGCAGTTGGGCCTGGGGGGACGACTGGCCATTGATGCCACCACCAAGGTGGGACCTGAGAAAAATCACGAATGGGGCGAACCCCTCAGCCGTCCGGCGGATCTGGAACAGCGGGTCAGCGACCGCTGGGCCGAGCTGGGTCTGGAGGACCTCGGCACCGACGACCCCGACCCCAGCCTCTTCGGCTATGCCCTCGATCGCCTGATTCAGGGCCTGAAGACCGGCCAATAGGATCAGCCCAACGACGAAACAACCTTGAGCGGCACAGGCCAATCCGACGACCCCCGTGAGCTCAAGGCCGGAGGAAGCCTCCAGGGACGGGTGAAGGTTCCAGGGGATAAATCGATCTCGCACCGATCGCTGCTGTTCGGCGCCATCGCAGAGGGCACCACAACCATTGATGGTCTGCTCCCGGCCGAAGACCCCCTGAGCACCGCCGCCTGCCTGCGGGCCATGGGCGTCAGCATCAGCCCGATCACCGATGGCGGCATCGTCACCGTTGAAGGGGTTGGCCTGGACGGATTGCAGGAGCCAGCAGAAGTGCTCGACTGCGGCAACTCCGGTACCACGATGCGACTGATGCTGGGCCTGCTGGCGGGCCGCGACGGTCGCCACTTCGTGCTGGATGGCGATGCCTCCCTGCGCCGCCGCCCGATGCGTCGGGTGGGCCAACCGTTGGCCTCGATGGGTGCAGAAGTGCGTGGCCGTGATGGGGGCAACCTGGCGCCGCTGGCGGTTCAAGGGCGCCAGCTGAAAGGAACGGTGATCGGCACGCCCGTGGCCAGTGCTCAGGTGAAATCAGCCCTGCTTCTGGCTGCGCTCACGGCCGAGAGCCCGACCACGGTGATCGAACCGGCCCAGTCCCGTGATCACAGCGAGCGGATGCTGAAGGCCTTCGGTGCTGATCTCATCGTTGGCGGCGAAATGGGACGGCACATCAGCGTGCGTCCCGGCGCCACCCTGCAGGGCCAGAACGTGGTGGTCCCTGGTGACATCAGCTCGGCGGCCTTCTGGCTTGTGGCTGGAGCCCTGATTCCAGGTGCCGATCTCACCATCGAAAACGTGGGGCTGAATCCAACACGCACCGGGATCCTGGAGGTGCTGGAGCAGATGGGTGCCCAGATCGAGGTGCTCAACCCCCGCGACGTGGCGGGCGAACCGGTGGGCGATCTGCGGGTGACCCACGGCCCATTGAAGCCCTTCAACTTCGGCGAGCAGATCATGCCCCGCCTCGTGGATGAAGTGCCGATCCTCAGCGTCGCCGCCTGTTTCTGCGAGGGCGAAAGCCGGATCAGTGGAGCGTCTGAACTGCGGGTGAAGGAAACCGATCGGCTGGCGGTGATGGCGCGTCAGCTCAAGGCCATGGGTGCCGACATTGATGAGCATGAGGACGGCATGACCATCCGCGGCGGTCGACCGCTCAAGGGAGCCGTGCTGGACAGCGAAACCGATCACCGGGTGGCGATGAGCCTCGGCGTGGCGGCCATGCTCGCCGACGGCAACTCGAGCCTGGCGAGAAGCGAAGCTGCAGCCGTGTCGTATCCCTCGTTCTGGGACGAACTTGAACGGCTCCGCTGCTGAGCTCGGTGCGCTCCGCGTCTATCCGACGGCGGATGGCAGCTTCAGCCTGCACAGCGATCACTTCGGCGAGGCCTTTCACAACTCGGCGGGAGCCCTGAATGAGGCCCGGGCCAAGTTCGTCCAACCCGCTGAGCTGCAGCGCTTCGGCAAAGGCTCTGATTTAAGGATCCTGGATGTGTGCCTGGGGCTCGGCTACAACACGGCCGCTGTGCTGGAAGCCTTGCCGACGGCAGAGCCGAAGCTGCAGTGGTGGGGGCTTGAGCTGGACCGCCGGCCCTTGGAACAAGCCTTGGAGCAGGCCAGTTTCCAATCCTTCTGGTCAGCCCCGGTGCTGGCGAAGCTTGAAGCCATTCGCGACGACGGCTGCTGGAAAGAGCCCAGCAGCTGGAAAGAACCCAACAACTGGCAAGAACCCAACAGCCAAGGGATCCAGCTCTGGGGCGATGCCAGATCGATGCTCCAGGAGATTCCCGAGCCCGTTCGCTTTGATCTGGTGCTGTTGGACGCCTTCTCGCCCCAGCGTTGCCCGGAACTGTGGAGCGAGGAATTCCTGGGAGCGCTGGCGCAGCGCTTGGCTCCGCAGGGACGGTTGCTCACCTACAGCCGTTCCGCCGCGGTGCGGGCCAGCCTGAAGCGGGCGGGATTGAGCCTTTATTCCCTGCTGCCAGCCCCGGGCGAACGGGTGGGATGGAGCAGCGGCACCATGGCCACGCCTGCAGACGCCACCTGTCCTCTGGACGGCCCCGGTTGGCGCCAGCTCTCGGCGATGGAATGGGAACACCTGCAGACCCGGGCGGCCGTGCCATTTCGTGATCCCCAGGGCAACGCCACAGCTGAAGACATCCTTGAGCGCCGCCGCCTTGAACAGGAGCATTGCGGTTATGAACCCACCAATGCCTGGCAAAGGCGCTGGCGCAAGGACAGTCCGTCCTGAGCCCGGTAGATTCCGCCCGTCTTCCCCTCGCTCCGCATGCTTGCCGTAGCCGTACTGGCCGCTGGAAAAGGCACCCGCATGAAGAGCGCACTCCCGAAAGTGCTCCAACCGCTGGCGGGAGCCACCCTGGTGGAACGGGTGCTCGCCAGTGCCGGCAACCTGAAACCGGAACGGCGGCTGCTGATCGTTGGGCATCAAGCCGAACGGGTGGAGCAGCAGCTGGCACCGCTCGGAGGCCTGGAATTTGTTCTGCAGCAGCCCCAGAACGGCACGGGCCATGCGGTGCAACAGCTGATCCCATCGCTGCAGGGCTTTGAAGGGGAACTGCTCGTGCTCAACGGCGATGTACCGCTGCTGCGACGTGAAACCATCGACGCATTGGTGCAACAGCACCGGGCCAGCGGTGCCGATGTCACCCTTCTGACGGCACGGCTCGAGAATCCCACCGGTTACGGGCGTGTGTTCGCCGATGCCGAGGGCCAGGTGAGCAGCATCATTGAGCATCGCGATTGCACAGACGAGCAACGCAGCAACAACCTCACCAACGCCGGGATCTACTGCTTCAACTGGACAGCCCTGGCCAACGTTCTGCCGAAGCTCAGCACCGACAACGATCAGGGGGAGCTCTATCTCACCGACACGGTGGCGATGCTGCCGAAGGCCATGCACCTTGAGGTGGCCGATGCCGATGAGGTGAACGGCATCAACAACCGGCGGCAACTGGCCCAGTGCGAAGCCCTGCTGCAGCAACGGTTGCGCCACCATTGGATGAATGAAGGGGTCACCTTCGTTGATCCCGAAAGCTGCACTCTCAGCGAAGGCTGCAGTTTCGGCCGCGATGTGGTGATCGAACCGCAAACCCACTTCCGCGGCCGTTGCGTGGTCGGCGACAACTCCCGGATCGGCCCCGGCAGCCTGATCGAGGACGCGTCGGTTGGGACCAATGTCAGTGTGGTGCACTCTGTGGTGCGAGAGGCCAACGTCGGCAATGACGTTGCCATCGGTCCCTTTGCTCACCTCCGGCCGGCCGCTGATGTCGGTGATGGCTGCCGCATCGGCAACTTTGTGGAGGTGAAGAAAAGCCAGCTGGGGGCTGGCACCAAGGTGAACCACCTCAGCTACATCGGCGACGCCCAACTGGGGGAGAAGGTCAACGTGGGGGCCGGAACCATCACCGCCAACTACGACGGGGTGAACAAGCACCGCACCGTGATCGGCAGCCACAGCAAAACCGGTGCCAATTCCGTGCTGGTGGCCCCCATCAACGTCGGTGAACGCGCCACCATCGGTGCCGGGTCAACGATCACCAAGGATGTGGCGGATGGCGCCCTGGCAATCGGTCGCGCCCGCCAGATGACCAAGGACGGCTGGGCGGAACGAAAGGTTTAGTCCAGCCTTTTCAGAGGAGTGGCAACAGCGGAATCAACCGTTCCAGGGCGACACCGCGGCTGGCCTTGAGCAGCAAAACATCACCGGAGTTCAGCCAGGCGGCCAGGGGCGCTGCGGCGTCTTCGGGATGCGACACCAGCTGCAGGTGGGGCAGGGGAGCCGCCACTTCAGCCATCGCCTTGCCCTCCGCACCGCCATCCACCAGCACCAGACCATCCAGGCCCAGCTGCACGGCGCGGGCGGCAACCTCCTGATGCAGCTCCAGGCTGCGCTCCCCAAGCTCGAGCATGGTCCCCAACACGGCAAAACGTCGCCCCGGTTGCGCCGCCAGCAGCTCAAGAGCCGCCAACACCGCCTCAGGCGAGGCGTTGTAGGTCTCATCGAGAAGTGTCAAACCACCCTGCTGAAGCCGTCGGTTGCGTCCGCCCGGCACCGTCACCTGCATGGCTTGCAACGCCTTGCGGGACACGCCCAACTGGTCTGCAACAGCGACGGCCAACAGCAGGTTGCGGGCGTTGTGACGTCCCTCCAGCTGTAGCGGGAGACGATCCGCATCGATCAGCAACTGGTCGCCGTTGACGTCTCCAACCAGATCGGATTCGACCTCGGGATCGTCAGCCAGGCGCACGCGCAGCACGCGGCCGGACCACACCGCCGCCAAGGCCGACTCCAGCAGGGGATCACCGGCGGGAATCACCACGGTTCCCTTCGGATTCAACCCAGCCGTGATTTCACATTTGGCCGCTGCAATCGCTTCACGGCTGCCGAGACGACCGATGTGGGCCGTGCCGATGTTGGTGATCACCGCAAGATCCGGCTCGGTGCAGCGGGAGAGACGCTCGATCTCCCCAGGCCCCCGCATGCCCATCTCAATCACCAGGGCCGCATCAGCTGCGCTGGCGCCCAGAACGGTAAGGGGAACGCCGACATCGTTGTTGTTGTTGCCTTCGCTGGCCTGAATCGCTCCCAGCGGAGCCAATACCGCTCGAATCAACTCCCGGGTTGTGGTTTTGCCGGCTGAGCCCGTCACCGCCACCAGAGGCTTGGCCAGGGCACGGCGATGCAGCAAGGCCAGCTGTTGATAGGCCAGCAGTGTGTCGTCCACCCGCCAATGCAACAGGCCCGAAGGCAACGGTTCAGTCCAGCTGCGGCTCACAACAGCAGACTGAACCTTGTGTTCAGGCAGTTGGGCGAGAAAGTGATGACCATCGAAGCGCTCGCCCACCAGGGGGACAAAAAAATCACCCGCCTGAAGCTGTCGGCTGTCGGTGCAGACCCGTCCCACTAGGGAATCGGGGTCAAAGCTGCCGCCCTGCGGCGTTCCCCAGGCATCTAGCAGCTGACGCAGCGTCAGGGTCATCCCACCAACCCGAGGTCAAACAGGATCATGCCGCCCCCAACCTGAGCTGACCGCCCCAGCAGATCGCCCTGTTCATTGACCAACTGAAGACTGGCGTAATCCAGCTCAAACGCCGACTGAAGCCAACTGGAGGCGAGGGTCTGGCGCTGATCGAGAGACAACTGCTGCCAAGCGTCAACAGACAACTCCAACAGCAAGCGGTCCTGCTCCGGAACGGGCTTGGCTGAACGGAGCAGTCCTTCCGGGACGGCCTTGTCCTGAAACAGCTCGAACAGGGGATAGAAACTGAGTTGGGGTTGGAGGGGCTGCTCCGGCTCCAATGGCTCCAAAGCCGGCTCCGCATCCACGGCTTCCGGCGGAGGGGATGGCTCTTCCAGCATGGGCTGTGGTGCTGGGATCAGCTCCGGCATGGGGAGCTCAAGGGGAGACGTCCGCTGCTCCACGACCGGCTCCGGACGCGGGGCGGGGGGGGCATGGTCCTGCCAGAAGCGGACCCCAGCCAGCGGCAGCAGCAGGAGCAGCACCAGCAGCAGTGGCCAGAAGCTGGGGGCCAGATCCCTGGGCCAGAAGCCTGGCACCGAAAGCTCACCCTCCCGATTGCGGCGCCAGAGTTCCTGACCCCTGAGCCGAAGATCGGCGGCCATCGCCTGCAGGTTGCGGCCGAACTCCTGCCAGGGGCTGACGTAGGGAGCCGGGAGATTGCCCGATGGCTCCACCCCCTGGAGCTCGGATCGAGCCTCAGGTGGGGAGTCGGATCGGGAGGGCTCGCTCAAACTCAACTGGATCGACGACCGAAGAGGCGATTCAGGGGATTCCTACCGGCGGAGGTCACCTCAGCAGGAACCC